>Ga0182739_1000062_pt1 | contig 235627 bp, 218 predicted proteins | sample eDN5th30CBELigBY_FD_128873 | JGI IMG/M metagenome (GOLD analysis project Ga0182739, IMG submission 128873) | Enriched backyard soil microbial communities from Emeryville, California, USA - eDNA 5th pass 30_C BE-Lig BY (version 2) (version 2) | ecosystem: Environmental > Terrestrial > Soil >... | reverse complement strand
TTTGCTTACTTCTTCGAAACGCTGCCTGCAAGCAAATTGCTCGCTTCGAAAGCATATGCTTAGCAATTTGCTTACTTCTTCGAAACGCTGCCTGCAAGCAAATTGCTCGCTTCGAAAGCATATTTTTAGCAATTTGATGCTCGTCTCGAAAGCATCCGCTTAATCAGAGGTATGTCCAAGCATGTCCGATTATGATTACAAATTGGTTGAAACGCAGGCTCTTGTTCGGCCGTAAGGAGTACTAGTTGAACACATGAGGAGGGCTTATTGGAATGGAGCTAGAAATTTTATCGTGGGCGTTTGCTGCAGCTCTACTGCAAATTGTGTTCATTGACCTGGTATTGGCAGGTGATAACGCGATTGTCATTGGGATGGCTGCTCGCAATCTGCCTAAGACGCAGCAGCGCCAAGCGGTTATCGGGGGAACAATCGGCGCTGTCGTCATTCGGGCAGTTGCTACGCTGCTCGTAGTCCATCTGCTGGACATTCCTTGGCTTCTGCTTGTCGGCGGTATTCTGCTTCTATTCATTGCCTACAAGCTGCTCGTGCAGGAAGAAGATCATGATAACATCAAAGCTGGCAGTACGCTGTGGCAGTCCATTCGTACGATCATTATCGCCGACGCTGCAATGGGTCTTGACAATGTTATCGCAGTAGCAGGTGCCGCACACGGCAACGACCTGCTCGTCATTCTCGGACTCCTCATCAGCATTCCAATCGTTGTCTGGGGGAGCACGCTATTCATCCGTCTCATTAATCGTTTCCCATGGATCGTGTATATTGGTTCAGGTGTCCTCGCTTATACGGCTGCTAAGATGATCACACATGAAGAGAGGCTCAAGTCGTTCTTCGATCAGAGCGCTTGGGTGTTATGGGGATTCATCGCATTATGTATCCTATTGGTTGTTGCTGCAGGCAAGGCAACGAACAATCTGAAGCGCAGAAGGAAGGCACGTACAACCAAGCAAGCCGTAATAAGCAACAGGGACTCCGCATAAGAGCCCCTGTTATTGTTCTTTACGTTTTATTAGAACCAACGGTCTTCAGCGGTTTCCGCCGCCTGCTTCTCTGGTTCTTCCTGCCTCAATACGACGGTTACTGTATTCTTCACTGCGAGCTTGATCATTTCGTCCAGATTCGGAATCAACGCCTCCGTCTTCTCGACGGATTCCAGATTCGGATTCGTCGTCGGCGATTTCGGTACGAACAAGGTGCAGCAATCCTCATAAGGCAAAATACTCGTCTCATAAGTGCCGATGCTTTCTGCGATCCTAATAATGTCAACCTTGTCCATCATAACAAGCGGCCTGAGGATCGGCAGACTCGTTACGCGGCCAATAACATTCATACTGCCAAGCGTCTGGCTCGCTACTTGCCCGAGGCTATCGCCTGTAACAATGGCATGCGCGCTCTCACGCTCTGCAATCAACTCTGTAATGCGAAGCATCGCGCGCCGCATTAACGTAATGATCAGCCGCTCCTGGCCAGCTTGAACGAAGCTGGTCTGAATATCGGTGAACGGTACGAGATGGAGCTTGAATTTGCCGTTCGTATAATGAAGCAGCCGCTTCGCAAGTGTAACAACCTTCTCTTTGGCCTGTTCGCTTGTGAATGGGTACGAGTGAAAATGGACGGCTTCCAGCGCCAGTCCCTTGCGCATCCCAAGCCAGCCAGCTACCGGGCTGTCAATACCGCCCGACAGCAGCAGAAGTCCTTTGCCGTTCGCACCATAAGGGAAGCCGCCCGCGCCTTTATCGACATCGCAATATACATAAGCAGCACCTTGTTGAATGTCGACGCGAAGCTCTACCTCTGGGTTGCGAATATCAACCTTTAGCTCTGGCGATTCGCGAAGGACATGCGACGCGACGAGATGATTCATCTCCATCGAATCATGAGGGAACTGCTTCCATCCCCGTTTGACCGTCACCTTGAAGGTGCTCTTCGGTCCTTTATTCGCACGAAACACCTCTAGCGCTGTATGGCGAATCGCATCCAGATCAGCTTCCGTCCTCTTGACCGGGCTGAATGAGACAAGGCCGAATACGTCTCGCAGCGCGTCGGCCACCTCTTCGTACGGATGGTCATTAAGCATGACGTAAAGTCTGCCGTAAGTATGCTGAACATCCGCCCGCTCAAACGGGCGAAGCGCCTTGCGAACATGATCCGCAAGCACCTGCTCGAAGCGGTGTCGGTTTTTCCCTTTTACCGTAATTTCACTGCCTAGACGCAGCAGTACCATATCATAAATTGCAGCTGACAATTAAATTCTCCTCTCCATAGGCTTCAGTTCAGCTACTGTGCGCTCGATTGCATCGGCAAGCTGATCCACGTCACTCGCCGTATGCTCATCCCCGAAGCTGATTCTGATTCCGCTTGCCGCGCGTCTTGCGTCGCCTGTCATCGCCATGATCACGCGTGATGGCTTGTCATCCTTCGAGGAACAGGCCGATTTGGTTGAGACGATAAAACCAAGCTTCTCAAGCGCATGCACGATCACTTCCGGCTTCATACCGGGGTAGCTGAAATGAACGATATGCGGAGCAGAGCCTCTCTCGTCCTTCCCGCTGTTCAGTACCAGCTCCGATATTGGAGCAAGCCGATCAATGAGCTGATTGCGAAGCTGCGACCACTGCTTGTTATGGTTCTCCGCTGCCTCCATCGCCATTCGGAACGCTTTCGCCGAGGCAACAATCGCAGGTGTATTCGATGTGCCTGCACGCAGGGCACTCTCTTGTTCTCCTCCCGTAAGCAGCGGCGCGATGGCAAGCCCGTTGCGTATATAGACAATGCCAACACCTTTAGGACCGCGTACCTTATGAGCGGAACCAGACAGCAGATCTATGCCCCAGCCAGTAACATCAATCGGCAGCTTGCCGATACTCTGTACCGCATCAACATGAAACCGTGTCTTCGGATACAGCTTGAGCAGCTGTCCGATTTCGGCTATTGGCTGAATGGCTCCCGTTTCATTGTTCACGTGCATGATGCTTACGAGTATCGTTTGTTCCGTCAATGCTTCCTTAAGCGTCTCAACGGATACAATTCCCCGTTCATCAACAGGCAGATAGGTAACCGAATAGCCCTCACGCTCTAACTGCTGAAACGTCTCGTATACCGATGCATGCTCTACCGCTGTTGTAATGAGATGCTTGCCTCTGCCTGCAAACTGCTTGGCCACCCCTCTAATGGCGAGATTATTGCTTTCTGTGCCGCCAGATGTAAAAATCCACTCTTCCGGCTTCGTATGAAACAGCTTCGCAATAAGCCCCCTCGAGCGTTCAATCAATTGACCTGCATCAGCTCCCGCCTGATGGATAGACGATGGATTCGCATAATGAATGCGCATCACCTCCGCCAGTGTCTGAATGACTTCTTCGCGCGGCGGGGTTGAGGCGCAATGGTCAAAATAAAGCATCTAAGCTCATCCTTTCAAAAGGATCTCATTCGATCTCTTATAAATCAAGAAAGGCTCCTCACGGAGCCTTCCGACAACGATTACTATAATTACAAAATTGCAAATCCGTTCGACTGGTTAAGATTTAGCGGCCAGTACTTTCGCTACATAACGCTGCGTCTCGACCGGGAGAGAAGATACCCGTGCTTGGAGCTGCTCGTTCGTCGAGATCTGCAGGCGATCGACGCGGCCTGGTCCTGCGTTATAGGCAGCAAGGGCCACTGCTTCATTGCCGTTATATTTGTTCAGCAGCGAGGCAAGGTAACGAGTGCCTCCGTCAATATTTTGCGCAGGATCAAATGAATTGTAAACGCCTAAGCTCCGTGCTGTGCCATCCATCAGCTGCATGAGGCCTTTCGCGCCAGCAGAGGAAACGGCATTCGGATTGAACGACGACTCTGTCTGAATAACCGCCCGAATGAGCGAAGGATCAATGCCATACTTCGATGCTGCTTCATTAATGTAAGCATCGTACTCCATTGGAGAATTCGAAGGATCATTCTGCTGCTGCATTGCAGCGTACAACAGCCCATCAAGGCCTGCAATTGGCGGAATGATATCGTCTCCAAGTCCGAGTGATGCAAACGACGATGTATACGACGCAAGATCAGACGTATTCGAAGCTGAGCCATTCATTAAGTATTGCGACAGAAGCGTATCAAATATGGAGGAATCACCATCCCCTGTAGCAGCTGTAAAGGGCGAAGCAGCGTAATCGCTTGTCTTATTCGTCCACTGCATCTGGAGTAGTGTTGCCATAGTACGCGGATCGATGCTCATATGATCTCTCCCGATGTTAGGTTATGTAATAGTTGTAATAATAAAATGATACCTTGCATGTTTCGATATTATTTTACACGGTTTCCTGGCAGACCGCCAGTCCTAACTGTTTCAGCTTAACAGAAGTCATATGTAGAACTTCGACAAAAAGCCGATATTTCCGACAAATCGGAAATATCGGCTTGGTTCCCTCATCGGGCCGCCATGTAGACCGGAATGAGCACCAGATACACGGCTGCAGCAATAATACCTAGCGTCATGGACCAGATGCCAAGCGCCCGGCTGCCTGTACTAAATGCGTACAAGCCTAATGCGGCTGCTGTTGGTCCCATAATGACCGGCCATAGAAACCAAGAAGCGATAGCGAATATGAGACTGATCCATCCCACCGTAGACGAGAATGATGATCTTTGCGTCGTCTCCTGATAGATATGAGCCTCATGACGCTTATTCGCATCTGGCAAATAACCTGTGTAGCTCGGGAATGCTCCAGCTTCAGCCGAAATTTCCGTATCGTCCCGCCGTTTGCGTCTCCAAACCGTACGGCGCGGATGATGATTGTTCGGTTCTTCAGGCTGTGAGCTCCAATCTTCCCAATCGTTGCCCATCCTTGTCACCTCTTCCGAAACGTTTGGCAGCAGGTGACAGAAGATTCAGTTGCTTCATCCTGATGATCGATAAATGATTCACTTGCAAATTCCGCGTAAAACGAGGCATGTGCGTCTAAATCAACCTCGATCTGATCCGCATTGCAACGATTGCCTTCCTTCCAGAACGTACAATTCGAAACGCTGCATTTGACGCCACTTGGCATCTTCATCACCTCCGCTACTAGCTTGCCGCAGTGGAGGTTAACGCATGCGAGGTTATTTTTGCCCTTGCATCCGGCGTTGGGTCATATAGTCATTCTCATAATAAGCAAGCTCGTCGCGAAGCTCCTCATAAACTTTCGATACCGACAGCACGATTTCGCGCGCAGGGCGAGTTGGAACGAAACGGAAACGAATCGCATCTTGACCTGTGTAAGCGTAACGGCCATCTTCAGAGTAGCACTCATTCTTCGGATAGAAGAATGCGGCGACCGCTTGATGATACGCTTCATACAGACTGCGCTCTGCAGCCTCCGTATCGAAGTTCGGGCGGCGCAATACGATACCGATTTTCTCATACACGGTTTCCGAATATACAAGCAAGTGACGCAAATCAGCGAGCAGCCCTTTATAGAAGAGCGCCGCGTTCTCACTCGTATCGCCGTTCACAAGCTGCGGCACTGCATATTCGTTAAGGAACGACTCTAATTGGACAATAGCTTCCTTCAGCTTCGCGTGGGTTGTTTCGCTTAAACCTTTAACGTTGGCAACTGGCATATGGAGTTGCTCCCCTTTCTTATCCATCAGGTGAACCGTTCAAACAATCCGCGATCGATCACGGACATTTTGAACTTAAACTTATAACGCATATTTTTTAAACAAAATCTTTATTATCGTACCATAAATGATTGCTCGATGGTACACTCCTTCGCCTCATTCTCCGCATAATTTAGATGCCGTTTTCTTACTCTAAGGAGGAATGCTGCGAATAGCCCTCTGTTGGGCAGATGGAGGAATTAGAGTTGCGACAACAACAATGGAAAAGCTGGATCGCTCTGGCAACAGCTGCGCTAATCGTTCTGCCGCTTTCGTCCTGCTCAGAGCCTAAACCGAAGAGCAAGCCCGCACCAACCACGAAGTCGCGCGCGGAATCTGTTGAAGCAGAGACGGCGAGCAAGCTCAAAATCATGCAGCACGATATGGATGCCACTTCAATGCTTTGTACGTCGGAATGCACCAAAGATTTCGCGCATCTGGCATCCGGGCATACGGAGGGTTCCACCCAAAACGAGAAAATCAAAAACATGATGGACATGCATAAGCATATGCTGTACGTCAGCTGGATGAACGATAAGCGTGCTGTCGAACGAGGCGCCGTTCCGGCAACGGTTCGTGACAAAGCGGATAAGCTATTGTCGGAGGCTCGCGCCGCCGTGAAGAGGGGGGACAAATACACATCGTCTCCGTTTCTGCATGACGGACATCGATACATTGTGCTTGGCAGCCCTGAGCCTAAGCACCGGGGCAGCGGCGTCGTCGGACTCGTGAAACAAGATGTCGTCGGGCAAGTTGAGCGGCACCAGCGCCGCAACCTTCGGCTTGTCCCGTACCCTGCCGAAGGGCATTACCGCGTTGAATCCGTCAAAGCGAATTCGACCGAGGAAACGACTGTACGAACGGGCGAGGACAATGGCGGCGCAAGCCATTATCATGTTAACGAGGTAGTGGTACGCTTCCATAAGGACCCAACGGAGCTTGAGCTCGCTCAAATCCGTAAAGACATTCATGCGCTGACGATCCAAAAGCTTGGTTATACGTTTGTGTTTAGATCCAAAAAGATGGAAATGAAGACGATGATGCATTATTTTCAACAGCGCTGGAATCCCGTTTATGTAGAGCCCCATTATTTATATATGACGAATGATCGTCAAATACAATCAGGACATCTAAGTGCTTCATCCTCGGATAATCATAAATCGGTCATTCCGAATGATGTGCTGTATAAGGAATATCAATGGAATTTGCCAACAATCAGCACGGAAAAGGGATGGAGTGTTGGCCGAGGCAGCGATTCGATCATCGTTGGGGTGCTTGATACAGGCGTTCAAACCGATCATCCCGATCTGACGGGCAAGCTCGTCAAAGGCATGAACATCGTAAGTGAGAAAGACTCGCCTGAGGACGATGTTGGTCATGGCACGCATGTTGCGGGCATCATTGCAGCTGCTGTTAACAATGGCGAGGGCGTTGCGGGAATGACTTGGTATAACAAAGTTTTGCCGGTCAAGGTGCTCGACAGCAGCGGCGCTGGCTCTACTTATTCGGTTGCACAAGGCGTTATCTGGGCAACCGACCATGGCGCGAAGGTGATCAATATGAGCCTTGGCAACTATGCAGAAGCACAGTTTCTGCACGATGCGCTGAAATATGCTTTTGACCATGATGTCGTGCTCGTCGCTGCCAGCGGCAATGACAATACGGAACGTCCCGGCTATCCGGCCGCATATCCGGAAGTACTGGCAGTAGCAGCAACGGACCAGAAAGGTAATAAAGCTTCCTTCTCGAACTATGGCAAATACATCGATGTTGCCGCACCTGGCGATGCTATCGCAAGCACTTACCCAGGCAGCCAATACGCTGCGCTATCGGGCACATCGATGGCAAGTCCACATGTAGCAGCGCTCGCCGGGCTCATTCGGTCCATCAACCCCGAGCTTAAGAACACGGAAGTGATGGACATCATTCGGCAGACGGCAAAAGACATCGGCGAGAAGGGCAAAGACATTTACTTCGGTTATGGTCAGATCGACGTCGTAAAGGCGCTCGATGCCGCCGAACAGTCGGCTGTCTCGCTCCAGCGTTATCCGCATAATGTCGCCCGTAAGCTCGGCAAGTCAACCAAATAAAGCAACAAAAAAGGAGCTGCTCCGCTGTCATGTATAATGACTGCGAAGTCAGCTCCTTGTTCGATTATTAGCATAATGGTTCGTGCGGAAAGTTTGCCGTAAGCCGGGTTCTGTGCATTCGGTGGTGCAAACGGGAACGACCCTCCCACCTACTTAGCGACAATCATCTATCTAGGCCGAACATTGCTGAACGGCTCAAGCAACCAACCCGAACGCGCCCCGGGCAAGGGTGCGCCTCACGGCGCTGCGTTCTCTCGGTCTTGCTCCAGATGGGGTTTACCAGGAACATAGTCACCTATGCTCCTCGTGGTCTCTTACACCACGGTTCCACCCTTACCTGATCCGGCATAAAGCCGGCCATCGGCGGTCCATTTCTGTGGCACTATCCTTCAGCTCGCGCTGACTGGACGTTATCCAGCATCCTGCCCTACGGAGCCCGGACTTTCCTCTCGCGGCCTATAGCCGCCAGCGATTGTCTGTCAAACTTTCCGGTTCGCTTAGTTAGTATACCTGCAAATCTACGAAAGCTCAACCCATTATCAATATCCAATCTAACCAGACGTTATACAAATTGGAATGGCTCCGTCGATAATTGGGATGCGACGACCTCTGTCGTTGATTTGCGTTCCGCAAGACGGGCAGCAAGCCACTCCGTTACTCGCGGCTTCATGATCTTCTCTATGTTGTGGCCAGGATCGATGATCATCATGCCGTCAGCAAGTGCATCGTGAGCGGTATGGTAATCGATATCGCCCGTTACGAGTACATCTGCGCCAGCGAAGGAAGCCGATCTAACGTACTTCGCACCGGAGCCGCCGAGTACGGCAAGCTTTTTCACAGGAGCATTCAAATCGCCTACGACGCGGACGAATGGCACATCGAATGCCGCCTTCACCCGCTCCACGAGTTCACCTAATGTTACAGGCCGCTCCAGTTTACCCACACGTCCGAGACCGAAGGATCGGCCTTTCAGGTCAATAGGGTACAAGTCGTAAGCAACCTCTTCATATGGATGAGCTTTGAGCATCGCTTGAACGACAGCGCGATGAATGCTGTGTGGTACAACCGTCTCAATACGCACTTCCTTTACTTTCTCCAGCTTGCCCTGCCGGCCGATGAACGGATCCGTTCCTGCTCCAGGACGAAATGTACCTGTTCCTTCAATGACGAAGCTGCAGCTGTCATAATTGCCGATTGTGCCGGCACCTGCATTCCACAGCGCTTGCTGCACCTGCTCTCCATGCGTTTCAGGTACGAACACGACTAGTTTATACAGCTTGTCCGTATGAACCTCTTCAAGGCTCGTGCGGCCCTCTGACACGATGCCGAGCATATCAGCCATCCAGTCGTTAATGCCGCCATCCGTCACATCAAGATTCGTATGTGCGATATATACAGCAATGTCATGCTTAATCAGCTTCTCGTACAGTTTGCCCGCTGGAGTCGACGTATCAATCTTCGCAAGCGGCCGAAAAATGATTGCGTGATGAGCAATAATCATATTCGCTCCCGCTTCAATCGCTTCCTCAACCACTTCGTCTGTAACATCCAGCGCTACCAATACCTTGGGAATTGGCTTGTTGAGCGTGCCGAGCTGGAGTCCAATACGGTCTCCTTCCACCGCATGATGCTTTGGAGCAAGCTGCTCCATTAACTGAGCTACGGTTTGTCCTTTCGCAAACATGCGAGCACCTCCTCTATTTGCGCCATTTCCAATCGAAACTGCTTCGCTCGAACGGCTGCCTCTTCCGCTTCAGACTGCTCCATCTGCGTACAGATGCGATCCATTTTGCGAAGCTCGCTATTCCACTTGAGATAAAACACTTCATTAGGCGCAGCCAACAAATGCGGTCCTAACCGATAGAGCAGCTCAACAGCTTCAGCATCGCTTATGTTTGAATGGGTTCCAACAGGGAGATTCGAAGACTTGTACAGCTCGCCATTATGCAGCGCAGCGTCTTCCGCCCTTGTCGCGCGGAGCACTTCGTATATTTTACCGTCTTCTTCAAGAATCCGTTCGTCCGTAAGTGCCCAGTCATGCTTCGTCAGCCAATGGCGGACTGCATCTTCCCCTACGTTCGGTTGAAGCACAAGCTCGCTTACCTGCTCCAGCTTCCCTGCAATACGGCCTTCTTCGAGAATGGTAGCAATCAGATGACCGCCCATCCCCGCAATGGTTACCGAATCTGTCTCGCCAGGTGTGACGACCGCCAGACCATTCCCTTTGCGAACATCAATCTTCTGTGTTAGTCCCGCCTCGCGAACCTGTCTACGCGCTGCCTCGTAAGGACCTTGGTTCAGCTCCCCGGCAATGGCTGACGGACATTGACCTTTCGATACAAGATAGACCGGCAGCAGCGCATGATCTGAGCCAATATCAGCTACACGTGCACCGTCTTGCACAAGACCGGCAATCGTAAGAAGGCGATCTGACAATTTCGTTATCATTAAGCGACCCACGCAATCCATTGTTTTCTTAATCCGAATAACAGACCGCCGCCAATGGCGATCTTAGCGAACATAAGCAGCTGAGGCCAAGCACGTTCTTCTACGAAAATCGCACTGTACAGCTCTGGCATAAACCAGATGAGACATCCCACAATAAATAATACCGCCGCAACCGGGCGCGACCAGCGTTGAATGAACCAGCTGAACCAGGCGAACACGAAGGTCATCGGCAGCCAATAAAGCTGGATCTCGTACCAAGGCGGTTCCGCATCTCGTCTTGCAAGCACCCATGCATATAACAGCAGCAGTACAATCCAACCAGCCAAGTGAAGAAGCGACAAGCGGGCGCCGATGCCATAACAGATCCACAGCAGCGCACATCCAGCAAGCAGCAGCGCCTTGGAAGACCAGCTGTCATAGCTATGCTGCTGCAGCAAATAGACGCCGATCCCAAGCAATCCTAGCATATCCATCCCGATTGCAGCGATGCCTGCAGCCTCGTTTTTACGCCGAATTCGTTGGCCGTACCAGAGCAAAAGTGCGAAGCCAACAGCCGTTACACCTATTTGCAATAGCGGATGAAAAGCGTTAAAATGAAGTACAACGAAGCAAATCAAGGAAAAAAAGGCAATTGCAAACAGCCATTGTTTGCCTGAAGCGCTTCTTGCAGCTTCAGCAGCACGTCCCGACAAATGGGTCGAAGGCTTTGCTTGTTCGTCTTGTTCAGCGTATAGATTTAGCAGAAAATCACAATAGTGATCGGGCAGCAGCTTACTTTTGTGCCAATACTCGATCTCTTGAACGATGACTTTTCTTCGTTGCTGATCCATAATCCGCTCCCCCTCAGATTTGGAAAAAAAGACCTTGCTGCATGAAGCAGAAAGGTCCTTGGCGATTATTCTAGAAAATCTTTCAACCGCTTGCTGCGACTTGGATGTCTCAGCTTGCGAAGCGCCTTAGCCTCAATCTGGCGAATCCGTTCGCGCGTAACGCCGAACACTTTGCCGACTTCCTCCAACGTGCGCGTGCGTCCGTCATCGAGTCCGAAACGAAGGCGAAGTACGTTCTCCTCCCGCTCTGTCAGCGTGTCCAGTACGTCTTCAAGCTGCTCCTTCAGCAGCTCATAAGCGGCTGCGTCCGCCGGCGCAAGCGCCTCCTGATCCTCGATAAAATCGCCAAGATGCGAATCGTCCTCTTCACCAATTGGTGTTTCAAGCGATACCGGCTCTTGCGCAATCTTCATGATCTCTCTTACTTTATCGGTGCTAAGCTCCATCTCCGCCGCGATTTCTTCTGGCGTCGGTTCACGCCCCAGCTCTTGCAGCAGTTGACGGGAAACCCGAATGAGCTTGTTAATCGTCTCAACCATATGGACCGGAATCCGAATCGTACGCGCCTGGTCGGCGATCGCACGGGTAATAGCCTGACGAATCCACCATGTTGCGTAAGTACTGAATTTATATCCCTTGGTATGGTCGAACTTCTCGACGGCCTTGATTAGACCCATGTTGCCTTCTTGAATAAGGTCGAGGAACAGCATGCCGCGTCCTACATAACGCTTCGCGATACTTACAACGAGACGTAAGTTTGCTTCCGCAAGACGACGCTTCGCTTCTTCATCGCCCTTCTCAATCCTTTTGGCCAATTCCACCTCATCATCTGCAGACAACAGCGGAACCCGTCCAATTTCTTTCAAATACATGCGTACCGGATCATTGATCTTGATGCCTGGCGGCAGCGATAGATCATCATCGAAATTAAATTCATCGTGCTCTTGATCTCTATCCCGATCATGCTCGTCCCGACTCATCGGGGAGTCATCGTCGTTCTCATTGACGACCTCAATTCCTAAGTCATCAAGCTGCTCGAAAAACTCATCGATTTGTTCCGGATCCTGATCAAACGGGGCAAGCTTCTCCATTATCTCTTTGTACGTTAAGGAGGATCTCTTCTTTCCGTGATCGATCAGTTGGTCTTTAACCAACTCAAGCTTCTGCTCCGTATCTAGTTCAGTATGTTGATCATTCGCCATATTCCGACTCCCTCCTCCCTAGAAACGATCGTCCTGCCGTCCTTTCAGTTGTCTCTCTAGGGCTATAATCTCACTTGCAATTTGCACAGCCTGCGCAATGTCTCCGGATCGCTCCGCCCGCACCAGCTGTTCCTTCTTCTGTTCAAGCTCGCGTAAACGAGGAACCTTACGAATTTCCCGAATGAAATCATCGAGCAGCTGCTCATTGAATGGAAAATCGCCGTCCATTAACAGAATCGAAGCGGCTGTTCGCTCAAGACGATCGTCCTGAAGCGTGGAGATGAACCGTTTGACATCAGGATCATGACCTTGCGCATAAAATGCATATAAATAAGCAGCAAGCGCTGCGTGATCCTCAACATTAAAAGCATCGCCCAATTGATCGTGCACCGTTCGAGCCGTTGCTGCATCCCGCATCATAACGGACAACAATTTTCGCTCAGCCTGCTGGTAGGCAGGCAGCAATGCAGGAGGTCCGTAAGACGAAGGACGCTTTTCATTCCTACCATTATTCCACGAAAAATCGTTATTATCCCTTGGACCTTGCAAATTTTGATTTGTCAAGCGAACCGCATGGACATCCTGCTTCAGGGCATCCATTGAAATGCCAAACTCGCGTGACAGCTCCTTCATGTACATCTCGCGCTCAGTTGCTGATTCAAGCTCAGCCACGATTTTGGCTGCTTCAAGCAAATATTTGCGGCGGCCATCATCTTCTTCTAGCATATGGTTTTTTCGCAAATATATAAGCTTAAATTTCACAGCCGACACGGGATGATCCATGACATCTCGCAGGAATGCGTCTGGCCCATAAGCCTCAATAGCCTCGTCCGGATCCATGTTGCCAGGCAGCATGGCAACCGATACAGTCATCCCTGCTTTCTCGAACATCGGGATCGCTTTCATGGCAGCCGCTTTACCTGCAGAATCGCCGTCATAACAAATGATAACCTCATCCGCTGAACGCCCTAAGATTGCCGCATGCTCGTCCGTCAGTGCCGTGCCCATTGTTGCAACACCGTTACGAATGCCAGCACTCCACGTCTTGATCACGTCCATATATCCTTCGAACAATACAACCTTGCGCCGCTTGCGTATGTCGGGCCGGGCGTTGTTGAAGTTGTATAGGATGCGGCTCTTCGTAAATAAAGGGGATTCCGGAGAGTTCAAATATTTGGGCTGTCCGTCACCCATGATCCGTCCTGCAAAAGCAATCACTTTGCCGTCTCGGTTCCAAATCGGGAACATGATTCGTCCGCGGAAACGATCCACATACCCGCTGCCGTCCTGCTTCGCAGACAGCAGTCCGCCCTTCTCCATCAATGGAAGTGGAAACTTCCTTGATTCGAGAAACTTAGCGAGCGTATCCCAAGACTCCGGTGCATATCCGATTGAGAATTGGTCGATCATCTTGTCTGACAATCCGCGTCCACGCAAATAGGCAAGCGCCGATTGACCCTGCTTCGTATTCATCAACAAATGATGATAGAACTTGGCCGTCAACTCATGCGCTTCGATCTGCTTGTCTCGGTTCGGATCTGCCGGTGGTCCTGCATCCGCAGCATCAGCCCAAGTAACGGGAATTCCCGCTTCCTCTGCCATTACGCGTACCGCCTCTGGGAACGAATATCCTTCGATCTCGGCGATGAAACGAATGACGTTGCCGCTCTTGCCGCAGCCATAACAATGAAAAATTTGTATCTCGGGAGTGACGGTAAACGACGGCGTTCGTTCGGAATGAAATGGGCATAGGCCCTTCATGTACTTCCCGTTTTTGGTGAGATGCACGTACTTGCCAACCGTCTCCACGATGTCATGCGCATTGCGTACCGCTTCAATGGCGGATTCCGGAATTTTTCCGTATGCCACGTTTACTCACCCTTATCCTCTTGCACCTAATTACTATTCGCTAAGGCTGACAATTCTCCTGCCGTAGGCTCAAAAGTTTTGTCAGTTTTTGCTGAAACCGCAATCGATCCTCATCGGTCAAAGCTTTCGGACCTTTCGTACGGCCTCCTGCGCGGCGTCTTCGTGCCGACTCGTGACGACGCTCCAGCAAATAGCCGATTTGCTCTTCAACGATTTCTTCCCCGCGATTAGAAAGCACGATACCGCCTTTGGCGAGCACAAGCGACGACAGTCCCAAATCCTGCGTTACAACGATGTGCCCTCGCTTCACAAGATTGACGATATACAAATCGACCGAATCGTTCCCACGGTCAACCTGAATCACTTGTACCCCCGCTGCCGGCTCAAGCCAATGGTCATAGGACGATACCATGATGACGGGAACCTTGAACTGCTCTGCAACGGAAGCAATTTCACGTTTGACCGGACAAGCATCGGCGTCGACGAGGATCACTCTATTCTGTGCAGCTGATTGCGTTTGGGGCTGCATAGCTAACATCACCATTCATAGGAGAATAAAACCGTACTTTTAGTTCAAAAAGAAAACCGTACTTTTTAGGAGCTCGTACTATTATATACGGCATTTTTTATTAAAATCCTGCTCCTGGCTAATTGTGCAGTCGAATCCGCTCCATAATTAGGCTTGCCGTCTCTTCCACCGCTCGGAACGATACGTCAATGATCGTACAATCGAGCTGCTTCATTATACTTTCGGCATAGGCCAATTCCTGCTCGATACGCGTTGTCGCTGCATACGCCGCACTATCCGGAAGGCCAAGCGCCTTGAGACGTTCCTTCCGAATAATATTCAGATACGGAACACCGATCGTAAGACCGATGATTTTGTCCTTCCGAATCTCGAACAGCTCCTTCGGCGGCTTGAGCTCCGGCACGAGCGGAACGTTGGCAACCTTGTACTTCTTATGGGCCAGATACATCGACAGCGGCGTCTTCGAGGTTCGAGATACCCCGACGAGGACGATGTCCGCCTTAAGGACTCCGGTCGTATCGCGAGCATCGTCATATTTGACTGCGAATTCGACTGCATCCACTTTGCGAAAATAGTCAGCGTCCAGCACATGGTTAAGCCCCGGCTCCTGCCTTGCCGATTTGCCCGTCTGACGCTCAAGACTTTCCACAAGCGGTCCTAGCAGATCGATACACTCCACCCCGTGCGTTCGGCCGAGCTGAATCAACGCCTCGCGAAGCTCCGGGATCACGAGCGTGAACAAAATGATGCCGCCCGTCTGCTTCGCTCGCTGGATGACTCGCTCAAGCGCTGACTCATCTTGGATAAAGGGAGCTCTGCGTATATCCGCATGAATCGGATGGAATTGCGCCGCAGCTGCTCTGACAACGAATTCGCCTGTCTCGCCCGCGGAGTCAGACACGACATAAACGATCAGATTTTGTTCCATACCTGGCTCCCTCAGCAGTTGGCATGCGGCTTCCGCCCCTACGCTCCACGTCCGTCTCATGCCAACTGCTTTCCCTTTTTTTTTAAAAGTAGACCGCTCGTCCAATCCGGACTCGCGTAACGGCAAACCAAAGTTACCTTCTCGCACACATGGACGCCTAACGGTTGCCACAGTTGCTATTTCGCTCTTTACAGACAAATTATGCTTCTAACGGTTACTAAAGTGGCTATTTGATCAAAATCTGTTCAAAAACCGCAATCTAATCCAAATAAGCACAATCACAACCGTTACGTTTGATAATAATGCCATTTGAGCCAAATAAGCGTTATAGCAACCGTTAGCCGATTCAACGCACATAAAACGAAAAAAGTGCAGCATTCGCTGCATAAAGTTCACCCTACATATTACGTAAGCAACTTACGTTTTGAGACGTTTGTTACCTATTAGACGTGAAGGTATATTATACCTTCACCTAACGAAGATATTCATTCCGTGAGTGGAGTCTAACGACGCGAACGACCAAGTTACCCCAATAAATATTGTGAAGCGCAGCGTCCGCATCAGCGGAGAGGGCAGATCATTCTGGAGAAGCGTCAGCGTTTGCCTTTGTCACTCGGATTGTTATCACTTCTGCATTTATATAATCAGAACAATCCGAGGACAACAGCAATCGGAAGAATGATCTGCCATCGCAGCGTCGAATAAGCTAGATTGTTTACCTAACCTACCAAACCAGCTTACTCACATCAGCGAGCTTCACGATGTCTGCCGAGATCGATGCGAGCGTCGCCAGACGATTGCGACGCACGTCTTCCTGCTCCGCCATAACCATTACCGAGTCGAAGTAGCCCGTAATCGGTTCCTTCAGCGATGCGAGCGACTCCAGTGCGCCGGCTACATTGCCGCTGGCAAGCTGCTCCGAATACGCCGGGTGAACCGACTTCCAAGCATCGTACAGCGAACGTTCCGCTGCTTCTACGAAGAGCGTCTCGTTCACTTCAGACGTCTCTGCCTTCGCAGCCAAGTTGTTCACGCGGCTCCATGCATCCACGACCAGCTTGAATTCATCCTTCGCATCGCCTGCCGCACGCGCAGCCAGTACAGCAGCGCGCTCAACCGTCAGCTTCAGATCGTCGAAACCAGCCGCCATAACCGCATCGACAACGTCGTAGCGAACGCCTTGCTCCGTCAGTACGTTCTTCACGCGTAGAGCGAAGAAGTCATACAGGTCTTTACGAATGTCAGCGGCAGAACGTTTCAATCCGCGCTGCTCATGAACCGAGAGCGCAATATCGAAAAGATCGCCAAGCGCGAGCGGCAGGCTTTGTGACAGAACGGTCTGCACGATACCTGCAGCTTGACGGCGCAGCGCATACGGATCCTGCGAGCCCGTAGGGATAATGCCGATCGAGAAGCAGCCGACGATCGTATCGATTTTGTCGGACAAGCTGACAATCGCACCAGGCAGCGTTGCCGGCGCGCGGTCGCCTGCGAAGCGAGGCTGATAGTGCTCATTGATTGCTTTCGCAACTGCTTCGCGTTCGCCAGCTTTTCTCGCGTAGTCTTCACCCATAATGCCTTGCAGCTCTGGGAACTCGCCAACCATCTGTGTAACGAGGTCAAACTTACTAATATCAGCAGCACGGCTGATGTCAGCTGCTGCCGTTGAATCAGCACCAACATGCGTTGCAAGCTTGTCAGCAATAGCGCGGACGCGGCGTACTTTGTCTGCTACCGAACCAAGCTCTTCCTGGTAAACGATCGTTTCCAGCTTCGCCAGCGCATCGGCAATTGCAAGCTTCTGATCCTCTGCATAGAAGAATTTCGCATCGGACAGACGGGCGCGAAGCACCTTCTCATTACCTTTGGCAACAACATCAAGCGAGGTGCGATCGCCGTTGCGAACCGTAACGAAGAATGGCAGCAGCTTGCCTTCCTTGTCCAGAACAGGGAAGTAACGTTGATGCTCGCGCATCGACGTAATCAGAACCTCTTGCGGGATATTCAAGAAAGAGGGATCGAACGTGCCGAACAGAACGCTTGGCGTCTCGACAAGGAACAGAACCTCTTCAAGCAGATCTTCCTTGACAGCGATTTCCCAGCCTTTTTCCTTCGCTAGCTCTTCGATCTGACGAACGATCTCCGCTTCACGCTCCGCGATGTCAGCAATGACATGCTGTGCGCGCAATGCTTCCACATAATCAGCAGGCTTGGCGATCGTCGTCTCCGCGCCGAGGAAACGGTGGCCGCGCGTCACGTTGCTGCTCTTAACACCCGTAATCTCCAGCGGAACGATGTCAGAGCCGAACAGCGCGATCAGCCATTTGATCGGACGAACGAACTTCAGATCGTAGCTGCCCCAGCGCATATTTTTAGGGAATGTCATCGATGTGACGATACCAGCAAGACCTTCAGACAGCACCGATGCCGTCTCTACGCCTACGCTGCTTTTGTTGCCGTACACATATTCAACGCCAGCCAGCTCTTTGAAGTAGAGCTGCTCCGGTTCGATGCCTTGGCTGCGCGCGAAGCCGAGTGCAGCTTTGCTCCATTCGCCCTGCTCATTTTGAGCGATTTTGCGAGATGGGCCTTTGACTTCCTCGTTTACATCCGACTGCTTCTCTGCCACGTCGCTGACGAGCACAGCAAGACGGCGCGGCGTCGCATAAGCTTCTACCTTGCCATAGGCAATACGGGAGTCGTCCAGCCATTTGGACAATTTATCCTTCAATTGGTTAACCGCAGCGCGTACGAAGCGTGCGGGCACCTCTTCAAGACCAATCTCGAACAGTAGATCTTTCGCCATTGTTATGCATCTCCTTTCTTAAGCAGCGGGAATCCGAGACGTTCACGTTCCTCGAGGTACGTCGCTGCGCAAGCGCGAGCAAGGTTGCGGACACGAATGATGTAGCCCGTACGTTCGGTTACGCTGATTGCCCCGCGTGCATCAAGCAGGTTGAATGCATGCGAGCATTTGAGTGCATAGTCATAAGCCGGGAAAACGAGATTGTCCTCAAGCGCCTTCTTCGACTCTTCTTCGTACATGTTGAACAGCTTGAACAGCATCGCCGTGTCAGACTTCTCGAACGTATATTTGGAATGCTCGAACTCAGGCTGCAGGAATACGTCGCCGTATTTCACATCGCCAACCCACTCCAGCTCGAACACATTTTCTTTCTCTTGAATGTACGAAGCCAGACGCTCCATACCGTACGTAATTTCAACAGCGATTGGGTTCATATCGATGCCGCCAACTTGTTGGAAATACGTGAACTGCGTAATTTCCATGCCATCGAGCCATACTTCCCAGCCAAGGCCCCATGCGCCGAGACCTGGGTGCTCCCAGTTGTCTTCAACGAAACGAATGTCATGGTGTGCAGGGTCGATGCCAAGACGCTTCAAGCTCTCAAGGTACAGCTCTTGAATGTTGTCAGGTGATGGCTTCATAATGACTTGGAATTGGTGATGCTGATACAGACGATTCGGGTTCTCACCGTAACGACCATCTGCCGGACGACGGGATGGCTCTACATAAGCGACGTTCCAAGGCTCTGGACCGATTACTCGGAGAAAAGTCATAGGGTTCAGCGTACCTGCGCCCTTCTCGACGTCATACGGCTGTACGAGAATGCAGTTCTGCTCCGCCCAGAATTGCTGCAGCGTAAGAATCATGTTCTGAAAATTCATTTTCATAAGCTCTACTCCTTTTTCGTTGTACCTCTAATACAATGTTCAAGCTCAAGGCATCGCTCTATGGTCCGTATGTAGTAGACACAAAAAAGCTCCCGCCTCTACGCCTGATTAATCAGACGTAGGGACGAGAGCGTGCTCCCGCGGTTCCACCCTACTTGGCAGGTGCTGCATGAAGCCATTCGGCCTCCGAAGCGTTCCTACCCTCTTTTAAGCAAAATGCACTCCAGAGTGCCCCTTCATCGAATGATCCGTCCGGGCTTTCACTATCCCCGAATCGCTATGCGGCCGATCCAATCCGATTACTCTCTCCATCATCGTACATATACCGTTATTTCAACTTGCCTTGAAATATAGTATTCGTTTTTCATGCCATTGTCAAATCGAAATCGGATTTGTCGAACCATCCTCCGCATGCTGTGCAGAAGGAGAACGGAACGCTGCTCCGAACGTTGTCTTCTTGTGATGACGCCAGCGGAAGAAGCTAACCGTTCCGCGTACATACTCATCGCTGATCATCCCGATATAGATGCCAAGCAGCCCGTACTTAAGCGGTACGGCGAGGTAATACGAGACGACGACTGCCAGGAGCCACATGATCGGCAGCGAGTAATACATAACGTTTCGGCTGTCGCCTATGGCATTGAGCGATTGACCAAGCGCCATATTCCACATTTTGCCTGGCTGCAGAATGAGATTGAGCCACAATAGCGATAACGCGATGTCGATGATGCGCTGATCGTCGGTGAACAGCTGCAGCAGCTGATGCCGGAACAACAAAATGATCCCCGTATTCACGAGTACGATTACAATTCCTCGAATGAGCACCTTGTACGCATCGTAATACAGCTCTCGATATCGGCCAGCACCGTATAAATAACTGACACGAATCTGGACCCCCATTGCAAGCGACATCCCGAATAGGAAAGCAAACGATTCGATTGTGTTCAGATACGTCCGCGTAGCCAGCTGTTCTGCGCCCATCGTTGCGATGAAAGAGAAAATCGTCAGCTGAGAGAACGTCCATGATGCGCCATTCATACTGAGCGGCCAACCCAGCTTGATGACCTCCTTCAGCAGCTTGACGTTAAACTTCGTAAATTCACGGAATTGAATCCGCTCCCCGAACGCGTGACGGAACAGCCGAAGCTGGAACAGCATCGCTGTCGCACGGGCAATAATCATCGATAAGGCTACGCCATACAAGCCCCATTTCGGAAGTCCGAAAGCACCGAAAATAAAACCATAGTTCAGCACGATGTGAAGGACGTTCATGCCTACAGCAATGAGCATCGGCGATCGGGTATCCCCTGTATTGCGAACCGTCGTACTGAACGAAAGATTGAGTGCCGTAATGATCATGCCTCCGCCAACGATGGACATATAGGTATGCGCCAGCGGTCGAATCTCAGTCGGGACGTTCAGCATGTTAATAAACAGATTCGTGCAGCTTACGAGCAAGATCGATACAACAACGCCAATCATTGCTGTAATTGCAACCGACATGACGCCGATCTGCCTTGCCTCTAATTTCTTGTTCGAGCCCAGCTTCTGGGCGATGAGAATACCCGAGCCGCTGCAGACGAGCGTAAATAATACGATGACTGCATTAAAAAATTGCGTGGAGATGCCGACGACTGCGACTGCATCATCCGAGATCCGGCTCACCATAACGGTATCCGCCGTACCAAGCATGAATTGAAGCGTCATCTCAATCATGATTGGCCACGTCAGTGCCCAGATCGACAGCTTCGATTCATCCGAAGAAGCCGATGCTTTATTACGACTAAACATATTGTCAACCGCCCCTCCTGTCTGACGCAATTGTATAGGCATGTGGAAGGCCCGTCAAACCTCAAATGTAATCGAATTCATCCATATACGCCGAAAAAAGAAAGAGATGTTCGACATATCTGAACATCCCTTCCATATTAGCCTATGAGTGCCCTCATATCTCGTATTTATCCATTTGATCAAGAAAGCTTCTCGATTTCAACTGTAAGCCAAGATGTGAATCCAGCAAACGGCGCATCACTTTCTTCACCTCTTGCTTCGTCTCCGGCTTCAAGGCAATGCTGCCCAGACGACGAAGATCCAGCTTCCGGAACAGCCGAAGCACCTTCAGCGTCCCATCGCTCAGACGAATCGCATAAGGATCACGATGTACGCATCGCCTGCACAGAACGCCTCCTCCTCCTACACTAAGGACGAAGGGCGCTTCCTCCGAATCACACGATATACAATTATCGAGCTGCGGATCGTAGCCGGCTCGCTGTAATATTTTCATCTCATACAGATGGCTTACAATCTGCGGGTCCTTGTCTGCCTGCAGCGCCTCAAAGCATGCCTTCAATTGGACATACAGAAACGGGTCCGATTCGTCATCCTGTAAGCTGCGATCGGTCAGTTCCGCTGCATAGGAGGCATATGCGGCCAGCTCTAACCGTTCTCGCAGCAAATGGTGGGACTCCATAATTTCACCATGGTTTAACGTTCCGAGACCGCTATTCCCTTTGAAAAACACAAATTCCCCGTATGTAAACGGCTGGGCGAGCGAGCCATGACGGCTTCTTGCCTTCTTCGCTCCGCGAATAATGACGCCTGTCTTGCCGCCGCCCTCCGTCAGCAGGGTTACGATCTTGTTGCCTTCCCCATAATCCATACTTCGAATAATGATGGCACAGGTTCGGTACAGCATCCCCTATCTTCTCCCATCGCAGGCATTCGCCCTGCGCCAGTCAGGAGCCCAAAGCCGCGGATGCATCGAACCAGCCGCTCCTAGCCGGAAGCTGGCGCCGCTTCCTCCTCGCTCTCCAGCGTATCGAGGGAGGCTGCATCATCTGCGGAATTGTTCTCGCTAAGCTGGTGCATTTCCTTGTAGAGCAAAAACGCGTCAACGTTGCCCGTCAACGAAAAATACTTCCACGAAAAATCTCGCATACGTATTCACCCTTTCCGCCCTGTGAGAAAACCTTTAACGAGGCCATAGAGAGGACCGGCCGCGCTAAGAGGTAGCTGACATCGCCAATTCAATCATTGGTGAGATCGTCGCCTGACCTCTATAGGTTGCGATATATGGAGAATACGTATCCTTGTCAAAATTCGTCAATCGACTTCTCTTCCCACAGCGATGACTCTCATTGCGATTAGTCGTTCTGGAAGCCGAGATCCTTCAGAACGCGATCCTGGTTGCGCCAATCCTTCTTCACCTTAACCCACAGCTCAAGGAAGGTACGGGAGCCAAGCAGCGTCTCGATGTCGCGCCGCGCCTTCTGTCCAACCTCCTTCAGCAAGGAGCCTTGCTTGCCGATAATAATGCCCTTCTGGGAATCGCGCTCGACGAAGATAACGGCACCAATATAAACAACGCCATTCTCTTGTACGCGCATATCCTCGATTTGCACCGCAATGGAATGCGGCACTTCCTCGCGCGTCAGGTGCAAAATTTTTTCACGGATCAGCTCTGCCACAACAAATTGCTCCGGGTGGTCCGTAATCTGGTCTGCCGGGTAGTATTGTGGTCCTTCCGGCAAATATTTGCCGATTTGATCAAGCAAGGTTTCCACATTGTTGCCTTGAAGCGCGCTGATCGGCACGATCTCCGCGAACTCATACAGATCCTTGTATTGTACAATCGTCTTCAGCAGCGTCTCGGGATCCACCTTATCGATTTTGTTCATCACGAGGAAAACAGGTGTATTCTTTACTTTCTTCAGCTGCTCGATGATGAAGCGGTCACCGCCGCCAAGACCTTCCGACACGTCGATCAAGAACAGTGCCGCTTCAACCTCTTCCAGCGCGCTGACTGCCGATTTGACCATGAAATTGCCGAGCTTCGATGTTGGCTTATGTATGCCTGGCGTATCGAGAAATACGATCTGCTTGTCATCCTTCGTGTAGACGCCATGGATTTTGTTCCGCGTCGTCTGCGGCTTGTCCGACATAATCGCAATCTTCTGCCCGATAATATGGTTCATCAGCGTCGACTTGCCGACGTTAGGCCGTCCTACAATGGCAACAAAGCCAGAATGAAATTTGCTTTTACCGCGTTGTTCGGTACGATTGTTCATCAATGGTTATCCCTTCTATGCTTACTAAGCTTTTGTCTATTATTTGTTCAAATCATCCGCCGAGAACGCGCCAGGCAGCAATTCGCCAACCGTCATAACCGCTTGGTCACCGTGCAGGTTACCCATTACAACAGGCATATCAGGTCCGCACAGCTCCAGAAGTACTTGACGGCACACCCCACAAGGTGCAATTGGTCCATCCGTATCGCCTATTACAGCGATCGCCTGGAATGTGCCTGGCTGACAGCCATCCGCGATCGCCCGAAATAATGCCGTCCGCTCCGCGCAGTTCGTCGGACCATAAGCTGCATTCTCGACGTTGCATCCGTAATGAATATGTCCGTCCTTGTCCATAAGCGCTGCACCGACTTGAAAATGGGAATACGGCACGTAGGCTCGATTCCGAGCTTCACGCGCCGCATCCATCAACCCGTCCCATTGGTGCAGCCTGTTTGCTGCCTCTGACATGCATCCAGACCTCCCAAGCTTATTGCCAACCTATCTGTCGAACAACTGATGCCACATCGGCGGACCGAGCAGCAGCACACCGATTCCGATTGCAAAAATAACAGCGACTAGCACAGCGCCAGCCGCTGTATCCTTGGCTGCCTTAGCTAGCGGATGCCGCTCAAGCCCAATGCGGTCAATCGTCAGCTCAATCGCCGTGTTGACGATCTCCAGCGCGATAACGAGTGCGAACAGGACGAGCAGCAGCGCCCACTCTATTGTATCCAGCTTCAGCCATATGCCAGCCGCTGATACAAGCAGCGCTGCTGTAAGATGAATTCGCACATGCCGCTGTGTGCGTAACGCATAGGCGATTCCTGCGCTTGCAGCGCGCAGGCTCATCATAAACCGCCGCATTAACGCGGCAGACCAGCCTTCTGCAGCACTGCTTCTTGCTTGGCCGTCATCTCTGCTTCCGTCTCCGCATCCTGATGGTCATAACCGATCAAATGCAAGAAGCCGTGCACGAACAAGAAGCCGATCTCACGCTCCAGCGAATGGCCGTATTCTTCACTCTGCAGCTTCGCCCGTTCTGTCGAAATAATAATGTCGCCTAACATGCCGGAGAACGGGTCCTGCTCATCCTCCGATTCAACCTCGAAGACGATTTCCGGCTCTTCCTCGCCTTCCTCCTGCATCGCAAACGATAGAACGTCGGTTGGTCGGTCAATGCTGCGGAACTCACGGTTCAACCGATGGATTTCTTCATCATCGACGAACGTAAGCGATACTTCCCCTTCTGTAATCCCTTCTTGTTCACCTGCGATTTGGAGCAGCTGCTCCAGCCGTGTAATCCAAGCATCCGGTATCTCGATCTTTGATTGTTCATTGCTCCAATCCAATTGCAAGCTCATGCCAGCCGCTCCTTCGGTTTGACGTCTTCTGGATACTCAATGCGCGAATGGAAAATGCCGATTACCGCTTCCTTCAACGTCTGTGCGATCTTATCGAGCTCTTTCATCGTCAGGTCGCATTCATTGAATTGATTGTCATCCAGACGGTCTTTAATAATCTTGTGGATCATCGTTTCAATCTGTTCCATCGTCGGCTTGCGCAAGCTGCGGACCGCTGCTTCAACACAGTCTGCGATCCCGACAATCGCCGCTTCCTTCGACTGCGCTTTCGGTCCCGGGTAACGGAAATCATCTGCCGTAAAATCCGGTTCAACCCCGTGCTCTTCCGCCTGCTTCAATGCCTTGTGGTAAAAATATTTCAGGAACGTCGTTCCGTGATGCTGCTCTGCAATATCCCGAATCGGCCGCGGAATGTTGTAGCCGCGCAGCATCTCTACGCCGTCCCGCGCATGTGCAACGATTATCGATTTGCTCAGCTTCGGCTCGATTGTATCATGCGGATTCTCGATGTTCGTCTGGTTCTCGATAAAATAGTTCGGCCGCTTCGTCTTCCCGATATCGTGATAGAACGATCCTACCCGACAGAGCAGACCGTCCGCTCCGATTGCCTCAGCGGCAGCCTCGGATAAGTTGCCTACCATAACGCTGTGATGGTAGGTGCCCGGTGTTTCCGTCAGCAGCTTGCGAAGCAGCGGATGGTTCGGACTCGACAATTCAATGAGCTTAAGCGCAGACAGAATGCCGAACGTCACCTCGAAGAATGGCATGATGCCAATAACGAGTACAGCCGTAATCAAGCCGCTGGCAAAAGCAAAGCCCGTTGAATACAGCAGCTGGCTCTCATTGATTTTCTCCCCCAGCAATTGAATCGCTAGGACGGATAAAGCGCCGAATAAGCTTCCCATAATGCCGGCCTTCAGAATCGTCGAGCGTTGGCTAGCACGATGAACGGCGAATATCGCCGAGAACGATACAACAGCGATTACGAAACCATAATCGAAATCGAACAACCGCTCATGGCTGACATTGAATATGATGCTGCCAGCAATCGCGAACAAGAACGAGCTCACGATAGCGACCTGCATATCCAGCAGAAGAGCAATAAGCATCGTGCCCGTTGCAACTGGCGCCAAATAACCAACATACGAAGTATCCGCTGTCTGCGGCAGACTGACGATCTGCATCATCGTCAAATTCAGAATGAAGATGAGCAGCAGCATGAGAAGCTGCGGATTGCCGTACTTCGGCTTCGCGCCGCTAATGCCGCCAGACTGCGCCATGAAATTAAAGAGAATGACGACGAACAATACCGATAGCAGGAAAGAACCAAGCTGCGGCCAGTACGTTTTCTTATCTTGAAGGAGGCCTGCATTCTCGAGCAGCTCATATTTCTCTGCCGTGATCATCTCACCCTTGGCAACGATGACCTCTCCTTCTGGAATAACGACGCGCTGCGTCATCTCGCGCGCACGCGCCTTCGCGTCATTCGTACCTTCTTTATCAAAGAACTTGTTCGGCATGATCGCATACCGCGCAAGCTCCTGTACAATCTCGCGCGAAGTACGGTCGGTTAATGTACTTGTGTTAACAAGCTCGGATACGCGCGCACGCGCCGTCTCCGCGTCACGCAGCTGCTCGCCCATCAGCTTGCGGACCGTTTCCATCGCGACATATCGCATTTCGGTCAATTTATCCTGCGTCAGCTTCGGAAGCTTATAATACGTTTCTTCCGGAATCGCATATTTCTGTTCTTTAGCCGCTTGCAGCATTTCGTCGAGCAGCGTGTCATTATACGTGCCGAGACCTCGATTTGACTTCGCGTACTGATCGAGGTATTCATCATATTTGCGCGGAATTTCATTCCGATAAATTTCGATCTTCTCTTCCGTAGTAACACCATCATCCATGTTCAGCTGATCCATTCGTGCAAAAATCTGATCCGCCAGCTGATCGCCGCGAAGCGCAACGAATGTATAGATCTGTTCAACTGCCTCCGCAGCTTTCTCCTGTGCCTGCAGCGTCGCTTTCTCATCGAAAATTTGCTTCGGCGCTTCAATCGTCTTCTCGCTGACCGCGCCTTTCATCACATTGTAGGTCTGCGGTACGAGATAGGGAGAGAAGTTGAAGTAGAACAGCATCATGAACAGAAAAAGCAGCGCGTAGCGTACGCCCGCGCTCTGCTTCCAGCCTGTCGTTCTCGTCCGATGGGTATGACGGTTGTCCTGTTTTACGTCCATGCAGCGTACAATCCTCTCTATGCTTGGTTTTCCGCGTCGTGGTTGTAAGCCGTAATAATTTTTTGTACCAAGGTATGACGGACGACATCCTGCTCCGAGAAGGTAATAAATCCGATTTCATCAATGCCTTGAAGAATACGAGACGCCTCAATGAGACCGCTCTTCTTGCCCCTAGGCAGGTCAATCTGGGTCACGTCACCCGTAATAACCATCTTCGATCCAAAACCAAGTCGAGTTAGAAACATCTTCATTTGCTCAGGCGTTGTATTCTGCGCTTCATCGAGAATAATAAACGAATCATCAAGTGTTCGCCCACGCATGTAAGCAAGCGGCGCCACTTCGATCATGCCTCGCTCGAACAGCTTTGTCGTCTGCTCAAGGCCAAGCACATCATGCAATGCATCATACAGCGGTCTTAAGTAAGGATCGACCTTTTCCTGCAGGTCGCCTGGCAGGAAACCTAGATTCTCCCCTGCCTCAACTGCAGGACGAGTCAGCATAATTCGTTTGACAGCGCCTTCCTTCAGCGCCGCAACAGCAAGCACGACTGCAAGATACGTCTTGCCTGTGCCGGCAGGTCCTATGCCGAATACGATATCCTTCTTCTTGATCGTCTGAATGTAGTGCCGCTGTCCGATCGTCTTCACACGAATTGGCTTGCCTTTATACGTCGTAGTAATCGTATATGTCAGCAAATCAAGCAGTTGATCGGCTTGCAGTGTTCGTGCGAGCTCCAGCGCATACGTCACATCCCGCTCCGTCGGCGTGAATCCGCCGCGAATCAATTGCAATAGAACGCTGAATAGCTGCTCCAGCGATTCAACCACCGCTGCTTCGCCATGAATGACAATCTCAGCTTCGCGTGATTGAATCGATGCGCTCATTTGATCTTCGATCAGCCGCAAGTATCGGTCCTGGGGACCAAATACTGCAAGACCTTCCGCTGCATTGCGCAGCGTCAATTTTACCGATTTCGTCTCATTGTGCAAATAGACTCATTCTCCTTGCGTACTCACGATTGGCATTTCGGTCACAATAGATTGTTCGACTTCCAAAAGCACTTTCAAATAAACTTTACCATTGTCCGTCTTTTCATGCAAAAGTTTTTCCGCCACAATAACCGCATCTGCCCCAGCTTTCGTCATCAAATCGGCTTTGGCCTGCTGTATTCCCTTCGTTACGGCTTCTTCCTCCGTCAACTTTCGTTCATCCACGCGGACCTCTAGTACTGTCTCCTTCATTCGGCCGAATGGGAGCTTTAACCCATGCCAAGACAACTGCTCCTCCCTTTGCACCACTTCGTATTGTGTATAAGGAGCTTTGCCGAATCCGCTCACCTGCAGCGCTCGTCCCCCTGCTACAGCATGCCACCTTGTTGTCGACAGTCCTGTATATACTTTAACCTTTTCTATTAATGGAGAAACGACGTTGTACTCATGCCACACGATGCCGCGTACTTTCCCTTTGGCAATAACGGTTTGAATGTTCGCCTCATCGCCCAGCGAGCCCGAAATCAGAATATCGCCTTTCTTGACACGCATATTGCGTTTAACAACCGGTCTGCCAGTATCAGCTTGTATATCTGTAATGACTGCATCGTCGGTCGCAATCAGATGTCTAGGACTGAGGAGCGGCCCCTCATTAGGCTTGGTCGATTCTACGATATTAATAACGATGGACGTCCCTTTCTTCTCTACGCCGACCCATGAAGCGTCCGGCAGCCGCGCTGCGATTTTTTTGGACAATACAGCCGGATCCTGCAGCTTGAATGACCACTGCAGCTGGTGGATGCCTTCCGCCTTCGCAGCCTTTAGAATCTGCTCGTCCGATATGCGGATATTGCCAGAGACCTGCACGTTCCATACGAGAGAGGACAATAAATATAATCCGACAAAAAACAGCACAAGTCCGACACCAAAAAACACGCGGCGCCGCACCTTTAACAACCAGAACGGCATCCCGTTTCGGCCTATAACATGCACGCGGCAGCTTGTCCGCTTTAAGTAGGGACGAAGACGGAAAAAATGTCCCACCGTCGTCTCAAATTCCAATTGTCCCTCGCTTGTCCGTCTAATGGACCATAACGTAAGGCCCCCTTGAAGCGCCAGGTTGACGAACGATTCAAGCTCGCCGCCTCTCGCTCGCACCGTGACGATGCCTTTCACCCAGTGCAGCCATGTCCCCTTCATACCGGTCGCTCCTTTCAACGCACTTCAATATGCTTAATGACCCCTTCAATGAACACTTCCTCCGTCCATATCGTCCGAATGACCAGATCTTCGCCAGTCACTTCCAGCTCGCCCTTGCTAAGCGCAAGACGCAGCCGATCGCTGGAGAAGTGAAGTACGCCGCGATGGTTCTCAATATAGAGCTGCCGGTCGCCGATCATCGTCACTCGTGGAAGGTCATATACAACATCCTGAGGAAGCTCCAACAGGTTCGCCGTCCACTTCTGTAATCTGCGGTTCATTCGACGCATAGCGGTATCAGCTCCTCCTCCCGTACTTTACCAACCTATGCGGCTCTATGCCCTTTTATGAAGCGAACCTCTATGTTGAAGCTGCGTTTTGGGAACAAAAAACACCGGCGCCAATAGCTGGAAGCCGGTGTTGAATCAGATGCATTATTTGATGCGATAGGGACGTTTGGCGCGAGGAGGTCCTAAAACCTCCGACCATATCACGGCCTGCTTCAATGCAGCCGCCGATAGCTCAGGAGACGGATGATTAGCCGTATTCGAAGCTGCGGTTGAAGATGGCCTATTGTCGGCAGCATGCTGTGACTGACGCTGCGGTCGAGATGCAGCAGACACGGAATGAACAACCGGGCGCATCTGGCGCTGCTCGACAGGCGAAGCCTTGCTTGCTGCATACGGCGATTCTTCTTCCTCATCTTCCTCATCTTCCTCCTCGACTTCCCACGCCCTCCGTTCTGAAGACGGCATGCTCTCAGGCGTCCCGTAGACAGGCGAAGGCACGGAGGGCCGTTCTCCGCCTCCGAACGGAGGCATCTGACGAGGCTGTCTGTTATTGCTGCTCTTCATCTTGCTAATCGCAGATAACACGAAGCCGCCTACTACGATGACGATGTAAATATTTTTTATTAAAAACTCGATCAGCTTCTCCATAGGAGTTACGCCTTGTGATCATCGGATGGAGCGTTGGACGCATCTGGCTTGCCGATTGAGCTGCGCATTTGCGTATCCGCTTCAATGTTCTTCAAGTTCATGTAATCCATGACACCGATCTTGCCGCTCTTCAGCGCATCCGCCATCGCAAGCGGCACTTGCGACTCCGATTCGACGACGCGAGCGCGCATTTCGACAACCTTCGCTTTCATCTCCTGCTCCTGCGCAACCGCCATCGCACGACGTTCCTCCGCTTTCGCTTGCGCGATTCGTTTGTCTGCTTCAGCCTGCTCTGTCTGGAGATGAGCACCGATGTTCTTGCCTACGTCAACGTCCGCGATATCGATCGAGAGAATTTCGAACGCCGTTCCCGCATCAAGACCTTTGCCAAGCACCGTACGCGAAATCATATCCGGATTCTCGAGGACATCCTTATGCGAATTGGAGGAGCCTACCGTCGTTACGATACCTTCGCCAACACGGGCAATGATCGTTTCTTCACCTGCGCCACCAACGAGGCGTTCGATATTGGCGCGTACTGTAACGCGAGCCTTAACCTTTACTTCGATACCGTCTTTCGCTACGGCAGCAACGATCGGCGTTTCGATGACTCGCGGGTTAACGCTCATTTGCACCGCTTGAAGCACGTCGCGGCCTGCGAGATCGATCGCGGCAGCACGCTCGAACACCAGATGAATGTTGGCGCGCTCTGCGGCAATCAGCGCATTAACGACGCGGTCAACGTTACCGCCTGCGAGGAAGTGGCTTTCCAGCTGGTTAATCGTTAGACCTAACCCTGCCTTCGTCGCTTTAATGAGCGGATTGACGATCCGGCTAGGCACAACGCGGCGCAGACGCATCGCAACGAGCGTAATGATGCTGATGCGAACACCTGACGCAAACGCGGATATCCACAGCATAATCGGGAAGAAGCTTAAGAAGATAATAATAAAAATGACCGCTACAGCAATAATTAGTAATGTGACGATTTCCGGGTTCATACCATACAACTCCTTATTCGTTTTTAGTTGCGTGTACTTCCTTGACGACGATTCGCGCACCTTCCACGGCTACAATAACAATAGGTACGCCAGAAGCGATAAATCGGCCATCGGTTACAACATCGAGCCGCTCACCGTCGACATCGACAGAACCGGCCGGACGAAGCGGCGACAATGTAACGCCTGTTCGTCCAATCAATGAATCGCGTGACGGAGCCGATACATAACCTTGCTCGGTGGACAGCTTGTCGCGAAGAATGAATTTGTTCCAGATGCCGCGATGACCGAATTTCTTCGCCATGACATAGACGATGATCGCCGCTGCGACGAACGCAATGAGCAGCGAATACAGCGCCGTGAGCGCATCGTACGAGGCTGTCACAACGCCCGATATGAGCGAGACCGCGCCGAGGGTGCCTAGAATACCAAAGCTAGGAATAAACAGCTCAGATACGAGCAGCACAAGCCCCAGAACGAACAGCAATACAGATTCCTGCCCTGCGAAACCTGCAACATAATGCCCGAAGAAGAATAGTACAAACGATGCAATACCGACAATACCCGGAACTCCAAAGCCCGGAATCATCATCTCGATCGCGATGCCGGCAATGCCGAGAATAAGCAGCAGCGTTACGACGACCGGCGAGGTGAGCCAAGCTGCGAGTTTCTCAGCCCATGTGGTTGTCACTTCTATCTGGGTGCGTCCTTCAAGGCCGAGCCACTTCATCGTTTCTTGAACATCAGCCGCCACATGATCGGCATAACCTGCCTTTTCCGCTTCGGTAGCGGTCAACGTCAGAATATCGCCGCTTGCCTTCTTACGCCCAATTTCCTTCAGCTCAATTGCAGCATTCACATCCGTCATTGCTGCTGCATAATCTGGATTTCGACCATGTAGTCGCGCCGCCTCCATCATTTCGCCTGTCCAGAAGGAAATGGTCTTCGGATTATCGATCAATTCGCCAGATCCATCGACGACAGCCGCTGCACCGATTGTGCTGCCGGGCTGCATGACAATATGCTCGGCATTAAGCGCAATGTACGTGCCCGCCGAGACAGCCTTCCCTTCGACGAATATAGTCGTAGGAACCTTGCTCGTGCGAATGAGCTCGCCAATCCCTTCGGCACTGTCGACCCGCCCGCCGAATGTGTTCAGGACAAGCACAACACGCTCTGCATGCGCCTCTTCGGCTTCCTTATAGGCGCGCTTTAGGAATGACTCTAATCCCGCCTCGACAGACTGCTTGGCATACACAATGTACACCGCGCCTCCAACGGAGGATGAAGACTTCACTTGCTCGTCTGCGCTTGCAGCCGAAGCCGTCGCTTGAGCGAACCACGGGAGCATAACGATGACCAGCAGCATCCAAACAGCGCAGCGCAGAAGCCAATGGCTTCCCGCTCTTAGGTTTCGAACATACAAATGACGATGCCTCCCCCTTCTGTGCGTTTACTAATGCATACGGGCCACTAGGACTTACGTTGCGTTATTCCATTATACAGAAAAAACACCCCCTCGTACGAGGGAGTGTTTAGGTCCGTATGAATTTATTGCAAGGATTGTTGCACAATCGTGTTTACCAGCTTACCATCAGCGCGCCCTTTAACCTTAGGCATAAGAGCGGTCATGACTTTTCCCATCTCGGCTTTCGAAGAAGCACCGGTTTCCTGGATGGTCTGCAGTACAATTGACTTGATTTCTTCTTCTGTCAGCTGCTCGGGAAGGTATACACCAATAATATCGATCTCTGCGGCAACATCTTTAGCAAGGTCATCGCGGCCGGCTTTATTAAATTCTTGGAGGGAATCTTTACGTTGTTTGATTTCACGACTCAGTATATCAAGCACTTCGCTATCCTCCAAGGAACGCTTCAAATCAATCTCCGCATTCTTGATGGACGCACGAATCATGCGAATCGTAGTAAGTTTAAACTTGTCCTTGTCTTTCATCGCTTGCTTCATATCGTCGTTCAATCTTTCGCTAAGGTTCATTGGGACATGATCCTCCTAAAACTTTCTTTTCCGCGCAGCCTCGGACTTCTTCTTGCGTTTCACGCTTGGCTTCTCGTAATGCTTGCGCTTCTTAACCTCAGCAAGAACGCCGTCCTTTGCGATGGAGCGCTTGAAGCGGCGGAGTGCAGCATCGATAGTCTCGTTTTTGCGAACTTTCGTTTCAGACACCAGTTTTCCCTCCCTCCGAAACAGACCGTCCAGAGCATTTCACCGTAATCAAATTTCATTATAGAGGATAAGGAAAGGCAGTGTCAACTTTCTCAGCCCGAAACAATTGCTCCCAATTTTCTACCACCTAGTATATGGATATGCAAGTGGCTCACTTCCATACCGCTATCCTCGTTGCAATTGTTAACTAGGCGATAGCCCGATTCTGCGATGCCAAGCTCGCGCGCGATCTGTCGAGCGGCTTGAAACAGCTCGGCAACGACTGCATCATCTGTCCCCGTCTCTACTTCATTCATCGTATCGATATGCTTCTTCGGAACGATGATGACGTGCACTGGCGCTTTTGGCGTAATGTCATGAAAAGCAACCACCGTATCACTCTCATAAGCTTTGCGAGATGGCAGCTCGCCATTCACGATTTTGCAAAAAATACAACTCATCTTCTACACCCTCTCCTGCCTTGATGGCGTTATGAATAACCCTGTGTATGTACAATAATTCCATCATATCGAAATTGGAACCGCTCGTCCAATTTGCATACAGACGTTCGGCGCCAGATGCATGCCTGATCCTTGCCCGGAAGGATGCATCCAAGGCGCCATGCCGTCCGTTGTAGTTCTCAATAGAAAGGCAGCAGCGACAGCCCTACCAGCGCAGCCAGCGGCAGTGTCTGCCGGATAAAGCGACGGCGCGGATAATACGGGTACGGATAAAATGGTGCGCCGATCGGTCCGCCAAACGGTCCGCCGAATGGCGAAAAACCACGCGAGTCCACGTATACGACGCCGCATGGTACCGCGAGGCATACGAATTGATCATCGATATGCTCGATGATTCCGTCTATGCACCAGCCGTTATAAGTCCGCGCCAGTACATAACGATTCATATGCTGCTTGCACCAATGCTTCATTTCTGTTTTGTCGCCTGCCGCCGGTGCCGTTACCTGCGGTGCAGGTGCTGTCGGCTGTTTGGTTCCCGTCAGCTGTTTAGCCAAGGCTCCAAGCTTTGCAGCTGCACTCGGCTTCACTGCCGTCTCCTGCTTCGCTGCTGCTTCTTGCTTCGCAGCTTCCATTTTGGCAGGCGCCTGCTTTTGACCCAATTTACCAAGCTCCATGTCAGTTCACCCTCCTGTCTCCTACACTGTATGCAGCAATAGGCATTTGGCTACTGAATGGCGCTTGGGGCGCCCTTTTTCACACAATGTTATCGATCCGTTGGCGTCCTAACCTAACTGCGCCTCAACGACCGCTTGCTCAAGCGCGAGGCCAGTATCGACCCAGCTTCCGCCTGTCAGCATCGATATCTCGACCAGCTTGTCTCCGCTTTCGAGCTTGAACGATGCAAGATGTTCTTTCAGCTTAGAATAAAGCGCCTGCATCGATTGAATCAATTGTTCGTCTTCGGATGTCAGTTCACCGGTTATCGAGCCAATAACAGCGAATTGGCTGTTCAGCGCTTGCAGCGCCTTCCCGCTCAATTCACCCTCAATCGATGGCGATACGGTATGGCGGCGCGCATCGTCAATGAACAACGCGAGATCCGCCTGGCCTGCTGACGCTTGACCGAGCTCATAGAGCTTCGCTGCACGGTCGGCAGCCGTTGAGGCTGCCAGGCCATTCAATGCATCCAGAGCAGCATCAACGTGCGCCTTCGCGGCTAATCCGTGGTTGATGATCGACTGACCGTCTCTTTGCTTCGTATCTTGTCCGTTCTGCAGATCCAAGGAGTAAAAAAATACGTTGCCAATGAGGCTGAACGTCAGCAGGACGAGCAGGATCGGCACTGTGTATGAACGTTTCTTCGGCATTTCCTTTTCCACTTGTAAACCCTCCGTCAATTCCTTGTTCGATCTGTAGCCATTCTAGCGTTTATCGCAAACGAACCGTAACGCCTCCGCTCAGGAAGTGCACGTAGCTCTCTTGGATAGGCATGCCTAACGACAGCTCTAGTGCTTCTGCATAAAGCTCTAACTGGAAGCGATGCTTCTCAGCCGCTTGCTCCCACTGCTGAGCATAAACCTGGTCGGTCTTGTAGTCCAGCAGCACGATGCCTTCTTGGTCACGGAACAAGCAGTCTACGACGCCTTGAATAAGAATCGGCTCATCCTCGGATCCTTCCGCTTGAACGCCATAAATGCGAGCCGCCGGGAACGTACAGCTGAACGGCACTTCACGCTTTACCCAATCCGCCCTCAAGATGCGCTGGCCAAACGGTCCTGCGAACAGCTCTACAACAGGCTCTAGCGAGATCGCTTCCGCCTGCTTCAACGTCATAATCTGTCGTGCAATCAGTTCATCCACCAACGCTTGGAGCACTTGCAGCGTAACAGGCTTGTCCAATGGGACATGCTGCATCAGCAGATGGCTCGCCGTTCCGCGTTCTGCCGCAGTCAGGGCATTCTCTTCCATGAAGCGAGGTCTTCGCAAGCGAAACGTATAAGCTGCGGTTGGTTTGGCATCTGTTGATTCGCTGACGGTCTGCTGCGATGAATCCAGCTCTTGAAGCTGGGCCAGCAGCGCGGCTTCTTCCTCACGCTCGGCGTGCAGGCGCTTCATTTCCGTCACAGAGGTTTTGGCCGGTACAGAAGCGGCAGTAGAATAACGGTATGACCACGACAGCAGCCGGTCCACCTCTTCCGCCGCATCGGAGAATTCCAATATTGCAAGCTCATTGACCGCCTGCATCCGTTCGCGTTTGTCCCGCTCCTTCTGTTCATCGGCCTCGATAACGATGGCCGATTCCTCAGCAAACAGCGACGCTGGCATAACCGCGAATCGCCAGCCCATAAGCGGCAGACGATCGACTGGTGTTCGGCCATCAAGTGAATGGTCAACTGCCACTGCTTGGTGAACGTGCGTCTCGCCCAGCATATCCGATGGCGTGGTTACGGATGTGGAGATGAGGTTACTGCCAGCTGCAAGCGGTCCAATCCAGTCGATATAAGAGCGTGCAGCGGCCAGCCGATCATCAGACAGCCTATTGTCACTGTCTACAGCCCCAGACCATTCCTCCAGCTTCGCAACGGCATCTTTCAAGGTGCCGACCAGAATCATTTTTTCCTTCGGCCGCGTGAGCGCAACGTACAGAATTCGCATTTCCTCTGCAAGCATTTCCATCCGCAGCTTGCGTCCGATGGCCAGACAAGGGAGCGTCGGATAGCTGACACGCAGCTTGGCATCTACGAATTTCGGCCCATAACCAAGCTCTTTATGCAGGAGGAATGGCGCATTCAGATCCTGCATATTGAACATTTTGCCAAGTCCAGCCACGAACACTACCGGGAATTCGAGACCTTTACTCTTATGAATCGACATGATGCGGACGACATCCTCTTGCTCACCCAGCGCGCGCGCCGTACCTAGATCCCCGCCTGTATCGCGCATTCGCTCGATAAATCGCAGGAAACGGAACAGCCCTCGGAACGAGGTCGATTCATATTGACGTGCCCGGTCGAGCAGCGCTCGCAGATTCGCCTGCCGCTGCAAGCCGCCCGGAAGTCCCCCGACAAAGTCATAGTAGCCAGTCTCGCGGTACAAGGCGGCCAACATCTCCGTAACGGAGCCCTGTCGTGCCGTCTCCCGCCATTGCTCCAGTCGGCTCAGGAAGCGGTCCAGCTTAAGCCGAATCTCCTCGCGAACCGAAGGCTGCACGGAGGCACGACGCACCGCATCGTAGAAGCTGCCTCTCCCTGCTTCGATTCGAACCTTTGCGAGCTCTTCAGCGGTTAAGCCGAAGATTGGCGATCGCAGAACGCCTGCAAGCGGAATGTCTTGATAGGGATTGTCGATGACGCGCAGCAGCGACATCATGACTTCCACTTCTGTCGCGTCAAAATAACCCGTACCAAGCTCCGCATACGCCGGTATCCCGAACGTCTGCAGCTCTTCGATCAGAATCGGCGCCCAGCTTGCCGTTGCGCGCAGCAGGATGACGATATCGCGCATCTGGAGCGGCCGATATTGCTTCCGCTTGCCATCCCATACCGGATGGCCTTCGGATATCAGATCGAGAATGCGGCGGGCAATGACACGCGCCTCCAGCTGTGCCGTCTGCAGATCAGCAGCGTCTGCCAGCGGCGCTCCTTCCTCGGTCTCAGCGGAATCGGCATCATAATCGTCCGATAGGTCGGACTCATTCTGCGTCGCTGCCCCATTCCGATCGACTAGCACGAGCTCCGCTGCACAGCGTCCAGCGATATCTGGAGGCGGATATGATGCGCCGCACACGAGCTCCGCCCGCTCATCGTATTCCAGCTCGCCGACGCTCTCGCGCATGACCGCGCGGAAGATGCCGTTGACACCGTCGACGACCTCGCTGCGGCTTCGGAAGTTGCGGGCCAGATCGATGCGTACCCCCTGCTCTTCTTGATGCGTTGTGCTTGGGTCAACCAGCTTATCGACGAGATCGGCAGGCGTATAGGTCTTATATTTGTGCAGGAAGAGATTCGGCTCTGCAAGGCGGAAGCGATAGATGCTCTGCTTCACGTCGCCAACCATAAATCGATTGTCTGCCCGTGCGATTAACGATACGATGGCTTCCTGCACCGTGTTCGTATCTTGATATTCATCGAGCAGAATCTCGACAAAGCGTTCCTGGTATTCCCGTGCTGCCGCGGAAGGAATCTCCTTCTCCGGCGTAGACCTGGGATCCCGCAGAATGGATAAACAGCCATGCTCCAGATCGCTGAAGTCCAGCAGCCCTTTATCGCGCTTCAACGCCGTATATCGCTCCGCGAAGTCGATCACAAGCTCCGACAGCGTCTCCATCATAGGCGTAAGCTCCTCGAGCTCTTCCAGATACTGCTCGGGTGTACGACGGAACCAGCGGTCAACAACGCCCGACAGCAGGTCCTTCACTTTATCGCGAAGGTCTTTGACGCGCTGCTGCAGCACCTTGTCATATTCATCGCCGCGCATACTCTTCAGCTTGCCGAAGGAAATTGCAGCAAACGTCTCTGCCCATGTCTCCCAAGGCTCAACCGACGTTATACCGAGCAGGTTCGACACCATATTCAGATCGTCGGACAACGTCTCCGCATATGGAGCAGGACCAGCCGGCCGTCTCGTCAGCTCAAGCGCCTGCTCCAGCAGGCCAACAGCTCCGATTAAGGAAAGATGAACATCGGTCTTCGCAGCCTCAACCCATTCTGAACTGCCTAGGGATGAAGCCTCTGCAATTCGAAATCTAGCCGCTGTCTCGCGCAGCCAATGATCCGGCCATGGGTTGCTTCGCGAGAAATCATACAGCTTCTGTACGAGACGATACAACGGCTCGTCACCACGCTCGCCGCCATATCGGTCGGCCAACATCATGAACACGCCGCTGTCCGCATCTTCGCCCGTATATTTGTGCTCGAACAACGCATCGAGCGCGTCGATGCGCAGCAGCTCGCTCTCCGTCTCGCCAGCCATTCGAAAACCCGGATCAAGACCAATCAACGGGTAGTAGCTGCGAATAACATCCAGACAGAATGAATGGAGCGTCGTGATGGATGAACGATTGATGAGCGCAAGCTGCCGGCGGAGGTGCTCTGAATCTGGGCTCCGTTCAAGCGCCCCCTCCAGTGCGATGCGGACGCGCTCCTTCATCTCGGAGGCTGCTGCCTTCGTGAATGTGGCAACGAGCAGACGGTCGACGTCGGTATCGTTCGAGATTTTGCGAATAATCCGTTCGACCAGTACAGCCGTCTTGCCGGAGCCTGCAGCCGCTGCAACTAGAATATTGCTTCCTTCAGCCGATACTGCACGCCACTGATCATCCGTCCATACGGCGCCTTCTGGCTTCGGACTAAACGTTACGCCGGTCATTCCCGTTCCCCCTCGTCATGAATGCCTCTGCTGCTGCCGCTGTTTCACGCACATGTACGTTCGGCTCACCGTCTCCTTGCTGCGGCCTAAGTACGGACCACACCTCGTCCCGTCCCAGCTTCGGCAGCTTCGCGTATTCATTCCCCTCATACAGCGGGTCGAATTGACAGACAGGCTTGTACGAACAGAACGTACATGGCGATTTGCCGCCCATCCGATAAGGCGAGATGGAGACCGCACCACAGCCGATCGCTCCGCCGATCCGGCCGATGGCTTGACGCACCGAGACGCGAAGCGACTCCCAGCCTTCTTCCGCTAATACCGAGGAAGTGCTGTAGAATGAGCCGTCTTTCTTAATCGCCAGCGGCAATACTTCAGAATGTCCGGATTCAAGCTCGCTATCCATTAGACGGACTACGCGTTCGTCGGCAACAAGCAGCCCTTTGGGCTTAAACTTCTTCAACCGCTGCTTGCGCGCTTCCTCGCGATCCATCCCGCCCGATGAGCTGAGCAGCGGGTTATGCACATGGAAGTAGAGCACGCCCGCCGGCTTTACTTCTTGGCCAAGCCATGCCGACCCATGGGTCAGGAGCACATCGAGGTAGGCAAGCATCTGAAGCGACAAGCCAAACGCGACTTCTTCCATCCGCAAGCTGGTCGAGCTGGACTTATAGTCCATAACGCGCAGCAGCAGACCTTCATCCGTCTCTGCCGCATCAACGCGGTCGATTCGTCCGACCAGCTCGACTTCTCCGCCTTCTGGCGTTGGAATGATTAACGGAGGCAGCTGGCCTTCCGGTCCAAAATCGACTTCAAGACCAACAGGATGAAACGCTGCACGGCGTGCATGATCAGCAAGCATCAAAGCGGCCTGCGTTATGATCGCCTTCAGCTTAACGAGCATGTAACGATGCCGTCCGCTGCTTAGCAGTATTTCCGATTGGAGCCGCGGCGCAATCGCCTCTACTGTCTCAGCGACAACATCAACCGCTTGCTGCTCCGTAACCGCACCCCAGCGTTTGCCGAAGCGATCCGCAACCCGGCTAAGCGCAGCATGGAACAATTGCCCAACATCCGGCGCCTCCAGCCGATAGATTGGACGCTCCTCCAGACGAAGGCCGTATACGGCAAAATGCTGAAACGGACACGACACAAACCGTTCCATTCGAGAAACGCTTGCCCGCAGACGTTCGCCATACAGCTGTCGCGCAGTCTCCGGATCCAGCGGCTGAACCTCATTCGTATAGCCAAGCGCAGCGGTTCGCTGCCGCAGCGGCTCCTGCCAGTCGGGACGGATGGCGAACCAGTTGTAAATATCCCACCAGATCGCATCCAGTTCAGCGCCTTGCTGCCATGCACGCAGCTGTGCATTCAAGTAAGGCAGCACTGCTGCAGGACGGATAACGAACGACAATTGCTCATCCCTGCTCATCTCCGTTGTCGGCTCGCTGCTGAGCGTCCTTTCTTGCAGCAGCGGGAACATGACGCGCAGATGCCGAATCAGTTCGGATGGATGAAGACTCTTGCCTTCTTCGTCCGCCATCGCATAGCTAATCCATAGATGGTGGCTTGGCGCAGCAATCGCGTTATAGATCATGAAGCGTTCATCAAGCAGACGACGGCGCACGCTCGGCGCCAGCGGGAGCCCTTTGTCCGCCAACGTGTCGCGCTCCTGCTCGGTAAGGATGCCATCCTCTTGCATCCGCATCGGCAGTACGCCGTCGTTGGCACCAAGCACATAGCACACTTTCACTTCGCCCGAACGTGTCCGGTCGACGCTGCCGATCAGCACTTGATCAAGCGATGGCGGAACGGAAGCAAGCTTCTGACTGTCTAAGCCAGTCTCGACCATACCTGCGAATAGCTCTGGCGTCAGCTGCTCGTCCCCTGTCATCTCGACGAGCTGGTCGAGCAGCGACATGACGCCATCCCACAGCTGGCGATGGGAGCGCGACTGTCGTACACGTCCCGCTTCAGCGTCCGCGCGGCTCCAGCGCTCGAGTCGATCAGCTGCATCGGCGCGCTCGAGGAGCCGGTACAGCGCCATGCACATGGACCGGACATCCTTCGCGCTGCGGAGTGCGTCGCCGAAACGTTGGAGCGGCGCGACAATCGCCTCGCGCGCCTCCAGCACAACCTGGAAGCGAGCCAGCTCGCTCTTGCTCGCTTCAACTGCCTCTTCGTTGTCGAGCGACTCGCGGACGAGCGGCTTCCAGCTCTTCTTATCGCACCAACGCCAGCCGTCGATACCGGCGGCGAGTGCGTAATTTTCGAGAAGGTCGAATGATTCGCGAGTCAGCCTTGATTCGCTGCTGTCCGGGAACAGCAGCTCCGTCTTCATGCAACGGCATACTGCGTCGTAGCTCCAGCCGTGCAGCACCGTCTCCAACGCCGACCGAATAAATTCGACTAACGGATGATGCGATGCGGTACGCTTCTGGTCTAGGAAATAAGGAATGCCATAATCATGCATCAGCTCGGTGAGATAGTCGGTATAATCGGTTGCGTTGCGCACCATAACCGCCATGTCACGCCAGCGCATCCCTTCTTCGCGTGCACGACGGACCATATCGCGTATGGCAGCTTCAGCCTCTGTCCGCCGATTAGGCGCTGCATGAAGCGATATTTCGCCAGCTGGCTGTTCAGGGTCGAACATGGCTTCCGTGCTGATAGCCGAAGGCATTGGTCTGCGGGAAGCATAGCTGCGCTCCGCATGCGCGAGCGCTGCTCGCCCTTCGAAACGCGGCAGCGTTGGGCTGCTCAACGTGATCGTGTCGAGAATCGGCACACTGTTTAATTCTGCTAATTCACGCAGCTTAATAAACGTCTCGGCCGTTGGATGGAACAGCTCAAGCTCATGCGGCTGCTCGCCAGCTTCATAAGGACGATCAAGCGTCAGCGCGATCGTTACGTTGGTTGATGCACCGATAATAGCGGCAAGCGCTTCGTACTCCTTCGGTGTGAACCCATGGAAGCCGTCGATCCATATCTCGGCCCCTGCTACGGCAGCGCTTAATGCGAATCCTCTTGCAAGGTATGTCAAATAATCTTCAGCATCTGCATACAAGTGCGCCGTTTCCAGCTCAAGCGCTTGGTAGAGCAGCTTCAAATCATGCATTTTGTTCGCTAGAAGCGGTGAAGCTGCTGCATCTGCGGCAGGATGAGCATTCGTCGTCACATCCGCAAGCTGTCCGCTATCGACTCCGTATCGCTTCCATTCGGTCAGCAGCTCGCCGAGCCGTTCAATGAAGCCAGGCTGGGAGCCTGCTCCTTGGAACAGCTTGAGGTCCGCTGACAACCGATGCATTAGCTTGTACAGCAGCATGTTTTTGCCGTTCTCATCAATCGGCACGAGCGCAGTGCCGCCCGTTTCTTGCATGACACGAAACGCAAGGCGGCGGAAGCTCAGCGCCTGGGCACGGATCGTGCCTGGACGCGTGCTTTCGCGAAGCATCTCGTATTCGGTCTGGAAGGTTGCCTGTTCCGGCACCAGCATAATAAGCGGCGGACCATCAGGCTCAGTCCGAAGCTTAGCGCGAATCTCGTCAATGCAATACCGGGTTTTCCCCGCCCCGGAGCGGCCAAGCACAAATCGCAGCGCCATCTCGATCCACCTTTTTCCGTTCATTTGTCACGCCCGTTAACGGGCATGAGGTAGTCTCTATTCTAGCATATTGCGACATAGATTTCACAGGGAAGTCGAACGTACATTCTGGGAAAAGCGCCGGATGGCAGTCCTCGGATTGTCTGAACTTGTAGATTCAGATAGCGTAGCAATCCGAGTGACAAAGGTGCCCACTTCGTCCACGGCTAACGGTTGCCGATCGGCCTTAATTGGCCTGTAACGCGCGTTTTCTAACTGTAAGGGTTGTAGATATGCTTATTCAATTGAATATGAGTCGATACGGGGCGCTCGTGTGTGATTAACCATTATAGTAACCGTTAAGTTCCAAGAGTCGCAGATTTCGGCGGGATAAGCACTATGGCAACCGTAAGAATCATGTGTGTTGAGTAACTCTATGGTTTCCGTGCGATATGCGCGGCTGTTATGAGGAATGCTAGCACCGCCGATTAAGAGAATGTTACTTGGTTAAAGAGTAGACATCATACTTAACGTACTTATGATTGGTCTGGATGCTGCCAGCTGAACGGGACAATCCGGAGGCTGGGTGTGCGTGCTGGTAGGAGCGAACGATTTCTTGGGTTAAGCCTATCACTTGAGGGTCGGTCAGTAGATCATCGATAGGGAAGAATTTCACTTCCGAGATTTCTCCGCCGTCTACAGAGAGCATACCTGAAACGACTTCCATTTCGAAGATGAGATGAATGCCATGCTCGAGATCATCAGGTCGTTCTTTGTAGCCGGTTCTGACGCCAACGAGACGTTTCGGAATCGCATCGATCCCCGTTTCCTCCTTCACCTCTCTTATGGCCGCTTCTTCGAAGGACTCCCCTTCCTCAACAAAACCGCCCGGGAGCATCCAGTATCCCTTATTGGCCCCATATGCGATTCGAACAAGCAGCACCTCATTATCCCTAACAATCAACCCGCCTGCTGAACATGCGATTCTCATCCCTGCCCCTCCTTCAGTACGCTCATTTGCAGCAATTTTAACACAACCGTCTTATTCAAAAATAATATCAATTACCTATGCAATGATAGGCCTCTCCAATAATATAAGCACTAAACTAAACAAAAAAATATTCTGTGCAATATTCGCAACAGTTGAAAGGCAGGGGCGGCTCCAGTACAATGAAGCATAGAAGAAAGGACTGATCTGTCATGAAAATAGGCATCTTGGACCAAGCGCCCATTGCCAAAGGCAATACGGCTGCTGGCGCGCTCCAGAATGCGGTTGAAACAGCGCAGCTGGCGGAAGAGCTGGGCTACCACCGCATGTGGATGGCCGAGCATCACAATTTGCGTACGCTGGCGAGCAGTGCGCCTGAGATTACAGCCTCGTTCCTTGCCGCGAAGACGAACCGTATCCGCGTTGGCACTGGCGGCATAATGGCGATGCACTACTCCCCGCTTAAGATGGCTGAAGTGTTCAAGACGCTGAGCGCCCTCGCGCCAGGTCGCATTGATTTTGGTGTAGGCCGTGCCCCAGGCGGCGATCATCGTTCCACCCAAGCGCTGGCCGAGGGCCGTCCTTATATGCCAACGGATCTGTATGATAAAATCCAAACGACCCTGGACCTCATTAGCGGTCAGCAGCTCTCTGACTCACTGCACGATGAGATCGTTGCAACGCCAGCCGAGATCCAGCTGCCCGAGGCGTGGCTGCTCGGTTCAACGGGTAACAGCGCGATCCGAACAGGCCGATTGGGCGTTGGCTATTCGTTCGCTCAATTTTTCAACGGGGAGATGTCGAAGGCGATCTTCGATGCTTACAAATATAACTTCGTCCCGTCGTATTTCATGGAGAAGCCTGTTATTAATGTGACGTATTCCGTGTCCGTCGCCGAGACGAAGGAAGAAGCTGAATACATTGCGCTTCCCGTCGATCTGAGCCGCCTCTTCCTGATGAAAGGACGCATCCAACAGCCGCTTACGCCTGATGAGGCGCTCGAATATCCGCTGACGGCATCGGACCGTGCGCTCATTCAATCCAACCGCGAACGCAAGCTCCATCTAGTCGGTACAGCTTCCGAAATCGCTGATCAACTGCGCGCAGACCAACAAGCGTTCGGATTCGACGAGGTAATGATCTCAGCTTCCGCTCCAACCCAGGAGATCCGACTGAAACAGCTTCGGCTGCTGGCCAGAGAGCTGCTGTAAGCTGCGCCAATATACGCTCATACCACAAAAAAGACATTCAACCCCAAAAACGCGGGATGAATGTCTTTTTCCTTTACTTACCAGTATCTTCAATTCGAAGGTCCATCACATTCGTTTCGGGATTCAGCCATTTGCCAATCACTTCATTCGCAAACTTCACACTGTCCTCATCTAGGATATAGTAATAAATGCCGTTCATCATGGAATCTTTGCCCTTCAGCATGTAACTCGTCATTTGCGGCGAGAACTTAAAGGTCGATTCCGCCAGATCAATGATTTTATCCGGCTTCATATTCGTCTGCAGATTGCTTCCGCCGATTCGAATGACATCGTCAATCTTCGTAATATTATTAAAGGTTTTGATCCGATCAAACATTTGAGCGATAAATTCCCGCTGTCTTGCCGTCCGATTAAAGTCGGAGTCCTCACGATACCGCACATAGTTCAATGCTTCCTGACCGCTGTAGATCGGTTTATTCGCTTCGATCGTAAACTTCTCATGATCCTTCTGTTTATTCACAATGTCCTTTGTAATCGGCAGCTTGACGCCGCCAAGCGTATCTACGATATTGATAAGCCCTTTAAAGTTAACTGTTGCATAATATTGGATAGGCTGATCAAGCAGCTTCTCGACGCTATCGACCGTCATGCTCACGCCGCCATGGGCAAACGCGGAGTTGATTTTGCTCTTCACATCGCCTTTGTAGCCCACGATCGTCGCATAGCTGTCCCTTGGAATGGACAAGAGCAGCATCCGATTGTCAGCAGGCCGCACGACGGAGTAAATCAGCGTGTCGGAACGAGCGGGCTCGTTCGCCCTCTGGTCCGTGCCAATGAGCAGCAAGGAAAAAGGCTTCTCAGGATCATCAGCTTCCGCTGTATCCGACTGTTCATCGCCTTCTAATGGAACATAAGAGTCTTCAAGCGTATCTTTAATGTCGTTCTCTAGAAAAGTATGAAAAACGAACAATGCGAGCTGTTTCTTAAAAAGAAGTCCTGAACCTGCAGCGAGCACCAGGATGATGCCAATCACCAGAAGCAGCGGGCGCCATCTCTTCTTTTTTCTTCTCACTCGCTTAAGCTCACCGTACGCATTACCCATAGGATTTCCTCTTCCTTCATATTGTTATCGTTCCCGCCTCTCCCAGCTTAGGCCAGCCGTGCAAGGAGTCGAAGTCATGTACACCACTAATTAACCCAATCACATCGGCTGTAAAACATGTAACAGATAGCTAAATTCACCCTTCTTCGACAATATACTCCTATTAACAAAAAACAACGAACCTTTGGAGTATCCAAAAGTCCGTTGTTCTTCGATACAATACAAACTCTACCACTTTAAAAAGAAACCGATTACCGCTTGCTGCGCACCTCGAATATTGCAAACTTGAGATAGTGCCCTTCGCTGACGCCAAGCAGCTGCGGGTGATCTTTGCCTGCGGCGCGCCATTCGACGAGACGAAGCAGCTTGCCAGCGTCGCTTGCTGCCTCTTGAATCGTATCCAGGAACAGGTCCGGCTTCATATGGTACGAGCAGCTTGCCGTCACAAGGTAGCCGCCTTCGTTCACCAGCTTCATGCCATGCAGGTTGATATCCTTGTAGCCGCGGACTGCGCCGCCGACAGCGCCACGCGTCTTCGTAAACGCCGGCGGGTCAAGAACAACGACGTCCCAAGTGCGGCCGCCGCCTGCCGTCAGCTTCTTGGAAGTATCGACCTTGCCGCCGTCCTCGCGGTTAACGGCTGCTCGAGCAATACGCTCGTCCACCCCTCTAGCCTGCTGACGCAAATAGTCGAAAGCATCTGCCACTACGAATTCTACCCGATCCTCGAAGCCATTGCGGGCAACGTTGCGGCGGGCGGTGTCGATCGCGTGCTCTGAGATGTCAAGACAGGTTACTTTCTTCGCGCCATATTGGCACGCATGCAGGGTGAAGCTTCCCGTATGAGCGAAGCACTCCAATACCGTCGCACCATCCCAAAACGGGAACGTAACTTCCTTGCCGTTCGGGTTAACCGGAACGCGCTTCATTCCCTTACCGTCCTCTGCAGGCACATCCTGCAGCCGAATGCCGCTACGTTCGCCCCAGCCCGTCATGAGCGGTGCGATCGAAGCCCGATTTTCCCGTTGGTCGTAAAAATAACCCGTCTTCTGCCCCTCGACAATATCGACTTCTAGCTTAAGGCCGTTCTCCGTAATCTCAACGATGCGTGGGCAATCGCCATATAGCACGCCTGTCCGCTGCTCGAGTCCCTCTAACGAACGAACGCCAACATCGCTGCGCTCATATATCCCCTGTGGTGCAAAGACTTCGATAAGCGCTTGAACAATCGCATCTCTGCGCACATCCATGCCAAGCGTAAGAATCTGTAGGACAAGCACGCCGCCGAAACGATCTACCACGAGACCTGGCAAATAATCCGCTTCTCCATACACAAGCCGGCAATCGGCTTCGCTTACGAAGCGGCGGCGATAGTCAGCGCTGCGCTGGAAACGTTCGCGGAAGAATGCGGCGTCCATCTCAATCCCCGTCTGATAGCTGACAATGCGTACCGTAATTTGCGATGCTGGGTTCCAGAACCCGCTCGCTATATATTTGCCTTGGTGGTTGAGCACATCGACAATGTCACCCGGCTGTGCTTCGCCATCCATCCTGCTGATCTCGCTTGCGTATACCCAAGGATGACCTTCCTCGATCCTTTTCTTCCGGTTCTTGCTCAAAATAACGGTCGCGCGCGTCATCGTCATCCATCCTTTCCGCAGTCCATTATGATATTGTCCAAACTTTAACTAGAGGCTTGTCATGGCAGCTCCGGCCGCCACATACAAATACGAATAGTGCTCGTACGTCCTATCATCGTATGTATGAATGTATGGAGTCATTGCGCAGCACTATTGATGCCGCATCGAAAGGAGCCCTCGCTATGATGCATACCATTATTATACCGTTAATTCTCGGGTTCGCGATATTCATGTTCGGCATGAAGTTAATGGAGCTCGCGCTCAGCCGCTGGGCCGGACCCTATCTGTCCGCTGTACTAAGACGCTTCACGGCTACACCCATCCATGGTCTCTTAACGGGCACTGCAACAACGGCGGTGCTGCAGAGCAGCACCGCCGTTACCGTCCTATCCATTGGCCTCGTAAATACAGGCCTATTATCGTTCTCACGGACACTTGGCATTGTACTTGGCACGAACATCGGTACCTGCATAACGACCGAGCTCATCGGGCTGCAGCTAGGCCGTGTCGCCATGCCGCTGCTCATTGCAGCCTTCGCCGCATGGCTGCTGACCGCCGTTCTCGGCGAGATGCGTGTTCTGGCATGGAGCCGGGCGCTGCCATTCCTGCAGCCCGTTCGTCTGTTAGCCGTTGCATCAGCAGGCTTCGCTCTCATCCTCATCGGCATTACGACGATGCAGTCGATTGGGCCTGCTGTTCAAGCTACCCGCTTCTTCGGCACGTTTCTCGAACGTTCACAAGAAAGCGTGCTGTGGGGGCTCGCTGCAGGTACGCTGCTAACGGCAATGGTACACAGCAGCGCCGCCGTCATTGGCCTTGTCATGGGACTTGCCGCTTCGAGCGCCATGCCGATTGATGTCAGCGTCGCCATCGTGCTAGGCGCTAATATCGGCACCTGCTTCACAGCGATTCTTGCTGCAATCAGCGCGACGAATGCAGGCCGTGGCGTGGCGATTGCTCATATCGTCCTGAACGCCGCAGGCGCATTGCTGTTCCTTCCATTCATCCCGCTGCTAGCAGCGGCAGCAGGCGCAATCAGCGACTCTCCAGCCGCTCAAATTGCTCATGCACAAACCATCTTCAATATTGCGTGCTCGCTTCTGGCCCTGCCGCTCTGTTACTTGCCGGTGTGGAATTCACGGTTCCTGCAGCCTCGGTAACGATCGCGACACCTGCGCTTGTGCCAAGACGTGTTGCACCGGCATTCAGCATAATAAGCGCTGTTTCATGGCTGCGTATGCCGCCCGATGCTTTAACCCCGATTCCTGGCGATACGGATTTGCGCATGAGACGAATGTCCTCTTCCGTGGCGCCGCCCGCACCAAAGCCAGTTGAAGTTTTCACGTAATGGGCGCCCGCTGCTTCCGCAACGCGGCACGCCTCGAATTTCTGCTCATCGGAGAGCATGCCCGTCTCAAAAATAACTTTAACGATTGCGCTGCCTTCTACAGCCCGTACAACGGCTCCAATATCGTTCGCTACGACTCCGCAGCGGCCTTCGAGCAGCGCGCCGATTGGCAGCACCATATCGATCTCAGCTGCGCCGTCATCCACCGCTTCGGCCGCTTCGAATACTTTCACCTTCGTAGACATCGCACCAAGCGGGAAGCCGACGACGGCGCTCACAGCAACATCCGTTCCCGCCAGCTTCTCCGTGCAGTACGATACCCACGAGCCGTTCACGCATACGCTGTAGAACTGATGCTCTATCGCTTCCTCGCACAGCTTGTCGATTTCAGCAGTCGTCGCACCTGGCTTCAAGAGCGTATGATCGATGAACCTTGCAATGCTTTTCTCGGGCGACCACAGCTCAAGCATAACTCTCCGCCTCCAGGCCAAGCAGTCTCAGGGCACCAGCAACAATGCGATCATTGTTGTCGTAGCCTGATGTCCGCTGCTTGCGCCATGCCTCTTCAGGCGAAAACCAGTCTACCCCGCGGATTTCTTCCACCTGCGGCTGCAGCGTTCCGCCGATCGCTTCAACAAGGTAGTAATGCACTTCCTTGTCTACAATCCCTTTGGACTCGTGTTTATATTGATACTTTATTTGATCGATGGGTGAGATGATGGAACCGATCATACCCGTCTCTTCAACGATTTCACGAAGTGCCGTCTCCTCGACCGTCTCGCCCGGTTCCATCTTGCCCTTCGGAAGCGACACTTTGCCATAACGATCCTGTATCAACTGAATTTGCAGCACATTGTCCTCGGTGCGACGGAATACGACGCCTCCGGCCGATATTTCTTTCATGCTCGGCACTCCTCTCACGATTATCGATTGATTTACAGCGCCTTCGCTTCCAGTGCAGGTGCGCTTACTTCATGGCGAATCGATGATGCGCCTTGATCCAATACGCGCACAAGTTGGCCTCGGCATTCGTTCACGCCTGCCTCCGTAATCTTCACGCGGCACAGCTGGCCAACAAGCTCTTCCGTACCTTCAAATACGATTTGCAAGTAGTTGTCTGAGTAGCCCATCACAAGACCTGTGCCTGGCGCACCTTTGTAGTCCCGTTCAGGAATAACATCAACTACCTCACCGACCCACTTCTTCGCATAGTCAAGCTGCATGCGCTCCGACAGTTCGATCAGCTTGTGTACGCGTTCGTTCTTCACTTCCTCGTCCACTTGATCGTCCATGCGCGCAGCAGGCGTGCCTGTTCGTTTGGAATAAGGGAATACGTGCATCTCGGAGAAAGCGATATCCTGCATGAAACGATAGCCTTCCTCGAACATTTCATCCGTCTCGCCAGGGAAGCCGACGATAACGTCCGTCGTAATGGCGACGCCTGGCAGCGCTTCATGCAGACGCTTGATCTTAGCAGCGAACTCCTCCGTCGTGTACTTGCGGCGCATCCGCTTTAATACGGAGTTTTCACCCGCTTGCAGCGGGATATGCAAGTGACGGCACATTTTGCTCGAACGATTGAGTACATCAATCATTTTCTCGTCGATTTGGCTTGCTTCGATGGAGCTGATCCGGATACGCTCCAGCCCTTCCACTTTGTCCAGCTCCATAATCAGATCAGCCAGATCAAAGTTTTCCATGTCATCGCCATAGCCGCCCGTATGAATGCCTGTAAGAACGATTTCTTTGTAGCCAGCCTTAACAAGCTGCTCCGCTTGCGCAATAACGCTCTTCGGATCACGGCTTCGAGACAAGCCGCGGGACCATGGAATGATGCAGAACGTACAGAAGTTGTTGCAGCCCTCTTGAATCTTCAAGAAAGCACGCGTACGATCGGCAAAATCCGGCACGTCGAGCTCTTCGAACTCGCGCGTCTTCATAATGTTGCGTACAGCATTGACCGGTGTACGATCCGCTTGGATCTGGCCGACGAAATCAAGCAGCTTCTCGCGATCCTGCGTGCCAACAACAAGGTCGACGCCCGGAATGGCCAGAATCTCTGCAGGCGATGTCTGCGCGTAGCAGCCCGTTACCGCGATGACGGCATCCGGGTTGCGGCGTACCGCGCGGCGAATAATCTGGCGGCTCTTCTTGTCGCCTGTATTCGTAACGGTACATGTATTGATGATATATACGTCAGCTGTCTTCTCTTCAAAATCAACCTGCTCATAGCCGGCGTTCTTGAACAGCTGCCACATCGCTTCCGTATCGTAAAAGTTAACTTTGCAGCCCAAGGTGTAAAATGCGACTGATGGCATTTCTTATAGTCCTCCCATTTCTCCGGATTCGTACAGCAGTGCCGTCAGTGCGACGATACCCGCTGTTTCCGTACGCAATATGCGCTTGCCTAAGCCGACAAGCACGGCACCGGCAGCTTGCGCCTCTGACGCCTCCTGCTCAGTAAACCCGCCTTCCGGCCCGACGATGACGAGCGCCCGCAAATCGCGGCGCGCAGCGAATGGCGCTGCCGCTCCGCGCAGTCCAGCAGAGCCGCTGCGTCCTTCTTCCTCATAGCAAAAGAGCACCAAATCATATTCCTTCATGCTGTCGACAAGCTGCTTCCAGCGAAGCGGCTTGGCGATATCAGGAATACGACTGCGATGCGCTTGTTCTGCTGCTTCTTTGGCGATTTTCTCCCAACGCTCCAGACGTTTCGCTTCCTTCTTGGCGTCATATTGGACAATCATCCGTTCGGATTCGAACGGAATGAACGCATAAGCGCCAATCTCCGTCCCCTTCTGGATTATTAGCTCCATCTTATCGCCCTTCGGCAAGCTCTGAGCGATCGTAATCTGCCAAGCAGGCTCGCGATCGGATGCCAGCAGCTCCTCGATCGCGGCATCAACGCGTCCTGCCGCGACGTCGGTGACCTTCGCAATTGCCTCGTGTCCCGCTCCATCGCTAACGATGAACGAATCACCGACGCGCATTCGCATGACACGGGCTGCATGATGGGCATCGTCGCCCAACAGTGCAACCCTATCATCTGCGAACTGCTCCGCCGGCACAAAATATCTCTGCATACATCTAACCACACTTTGACAAATATACTTATATGTTGGCTTTCCACATAAGATAAAGGTTTTCTCACATCCAAAATTCTAAGCTTCATCATACCATGGAACGGTTGTGTAATCCATGTTGAACTCGTTGCCAGCTAAAGGAACCATGGTCCAATAATCTTACCGAACCAGAGCATAATATCATAAACCAAGCTTAATAACGGACCGATTGTAACGTCATTTAACGGTGGAATGAAGACGAGCAGCAGAAAAATGATCATTCCCCAATGAATATTCTGCTCCAGCTTCATCTGCACACGCAGCGGCAGCAAGTTTGATATAATCCGATAACCATCAAGCGGCGGCAGCGGAATGAGATTGAACAGAAATAATAATATATTGATGTAAGCGAAATATTTGATCAAGAAAGTAGAAAGTGCCTCTTGAACCCCGATCGAGCTTGCTTCATATACTCCTGTACCTAACAAAAGAAAATAGATGACGAAAGCGATAAAGGCCATCAGCAAATTGCTAAGCGGACCGACCGCCGTCACGATAATGCTCATCAGCCGCGGATTCTTGAATCGGTTCGGATTCACGGGAACAGGCTTCGCCCAACCGAAGCCCGCCAGCAGAATAAGAATCGTACCGAGCACATCCAGATGGACGCGCGGATTCAGCGTGACGCGACCGGCATTGTAGGCCGTCATGTCACCGAATTTATAAGCGCTATAAGCATGTGCGAACTCGTGCACAGTGAATGCAATTATGAACGTCAGTACGACAAATGGAAATTCATTAAACGGAAACCAGAGAAGACTCTCCATTCCGGCTTATTCACCCGCTTTCGGCTTGCTCGCAACGAAGGCGATCCAATCATCCTCACGGCGGCGGTCCACAATCTCAAAGCCTGCCTGCAGCAAGCCCTGCTCGACGACTTCCTCTTTGTTCTTCCAAATGCCCGAAGCGATATAGATGCCGCCTGGCTTCAGCGCGTCATAGACATCGCCGATGAACAGCATAATAATTTCAGCAAGAATGTTCGCTACAACCACGTCGACGGGTACGCTCACATTGAGAGGACCTGCATCCGCGCCGCTCTCATCCTTCGTCTCGCCTTTCAATACACCCAGCAGGTCGCTCAGCCGAACATCGATATGTTCAGACAGACCGTTCAGACGCGTGTTTTCCTTCGCGCTTGATACCGCAACCGGATCAAGGTCAACTGCAAGGACAGCCTTCGCTCCAAGCTTCATAGCGCCGATTGCGAGAATGCCCGAGCCGGTGCCAACATCAATGACTTCCTCGCCGCCACGGATAACGGAATCGAGCGTACGCAGGCACAACGCCGTTGTTGGATGCGTACCAGTGCCGAACGCCATGCCTGGATCAAGATCGATGACGCGCTCATCAGGACCCGCTTCGTATTCCTCCCAAGTCGGACGAATCGTCAAACGCTCGGACACGCGAATCGGTTTGAAATACTTCTTCCACGAATCTGCCCAATCCTCTTCATCCACCATCTTGTAGGACAGCTTGAAGTCGCCAGGATCAAGATCGAATTCACGCAGCCCCGCGATAAACGGCTCGATCGCTGCAACCAATGGCTCCATATCGGTCTCTTCTGCAAAATAGCCTTGAATAACTGCATCGCCTAGCGGAATGTTATTCAGCGGACGATCATACCACTGGCCCAGCTTCGTGTCGCGTGGACGCTCCAGCGAGCCGGATTCCTCGATCGCTACGCCGCCTGCTCCCGCTTCGTGCAAATAATCAGAGATCGCCTCGACAACTTCCTCGCGCGTCGAGATCGTTAGTTCATACCATTTCAATGTCTTACTCCTCCTAAAAGTGATACTGCTGCTGCCTGACAAGCAAATTGCTTGCTTTAAACCTGCATCGGAGCACTCGCTCCACTTGTACAGCCTGATAGCGACTATTGTAGCATAGATTGGCCTATAAAATCTTCCTGCCCCCCTCTCTAACGATCGCTGAAGCCCATTTTTCATAAAGGACAAGCTCCATCTATTGACATTCAGGTTCATCGGTTGTATGGTTAGTTACATGAGTAATTAACCAACACGGTGGTGAGCTTAAATGGGTCCTGCAATGGATGATACACGGCCGATTTTCTTACAAATCGCTGAACGAATTGAAGATGACATTATCGAAGGAACGCTTGAGGAAGAAGCACAGGCGCCGTCTACAACACAAATTGCGGCCTTCTACCACATCAACCCTGCTACGGCGGCGAAGGGAGTCAACTTACTCGTTGATGAAGGGATTTTGTACAAGAAGAGAGGGATTGGCATGTTCGTAGCGACAGGAGCACGACAGATTGCGCTGACAAAGCGCAAGGAGCAGTTCTATGAGCAGTACATCGTCAGCTTGATTAGAGAGGCCAACCGGCTTGGCATCACGACGGAGCAATTAAGCGACATGATCAAGAAAGGGGCTGTTCAGCAATGACCTATGCAGTCGAAGTTATCGGTTTGACCAAAACCTACAGCGATGTCACAGCGGTCGACAACGTCAGCTTTAAGCTGGAAGCAGATAAAATCTATGGCCTGCTCGGCAGCAATGGCGCTGGCAAAACGACGATCATGCACATGCTGACCGCCCAACAGTTCGAAACAAGCGGCACGCTTCGCGTATTCGGCGAACACCCCTATGAGAATAATCACGTCCTTCCGCAGGTTTGCTTCATTAAAGAAAGTCAGAAGTATCCGGACAACTATAACGTACGCGATGTACTGGCAATTGCGGCTGAGCTGTACCCGAATTGGGATCAATCGTTTGCGATGTCACTCGTGGAGGCGTTTCAGCTGCCGCTTAAACGGAACATGAAGAAGCTGTCGCGCGGCATGCTCTCCTCCGTCGGCATTCTGATCGGTCTTGCGAGCCGTGCGCCGCTAACGATATTCGATGAGCCTTATCTAGGACTGGATGCGGAGAAGCGCCAGCTGTTCTATGATCGACTGCTGGAAGATTACGCCGAGCATCCGAGAACGATACTGCTCTCCACGCACCTTATCGATGAAGTAGGAACGATGCTTGAGCATGTGCTGCTTATTCATCGGGGGCGATTGCTGCTTGATGAAGAAACGGACTCTCTTCGCGGACGCGCTTTCTCCGTGTCCGGTCCCGCTGCAGTCGTCGACCGCTTCACTGCTGGTCGCACGATTATCGATCGCCAGCAGCTGGGTGGCCTTGTGACCGCTTCGATTCTCAATGACGCAGGCGCTGCGTCCGGCCAGTCTGAAGCGGAATCGCTTGGTCTCACGGTCGCACCTGTCTCCCTCCAGCAGCTGACGGTGTATTACACACGTCTCCATAACCGAGACGCAAGTTCGAATAAGGGGGCAGAACAATGAATCGCACATCCACTGTAGTACGGTTGCATTTGCGCAAAAAGCTGATTTGGCTTCTCGTTCCAGCTGCCGTAATCTTGTCCAGCTTTATCATTAATGTGCTGATCGGTGCGTTTGCTCCCATCGAGAACGATATTTATACAGGCGGCGTCTCGTCGATCTTCATCTATATGATGGTCTTGGGCATTGTTACTTTCGCACAGACTTTTCCTTTCTCGATCGGCATGGGCATTCGAAGACTGGACTACTATCGAGGAACCTTCGTAGCGGGGCTCCTGAGCGGCCTCGTGTACGCGCTATTCTTGTTTCTCATGTCGGCAGCAGAAAATTGGACGGATTCCTGGGGTGTAAAGCTTCATTTCTTCGTTCTACCGTTCTGGAGCGATGGTCCGATCATCAATCGGCTGTGGATCCCTTTCCTACTGCTGCTCAACATGTTTGCGGTTGGTTTTCTGATCGGCACCTTCTATCGTCGTTTTAACAAAACAGGGCTGCTCATCAGCGCGATCGCTATCGTTCTTCTCGGTACAGTCGCCTCGTTCATGATTGGTGTATATGGCTCTTGGACGAATATCTTCCAATGGCTGCACGATCAGACGATGGCAGGCCTTGCGCTATGGACCTTGCCGTTTACACTGCTGTTCGCCGTAATCTCTTCTGTGCTGCTTCGCCGCTGCACCTAACGAATAAAAGCGCCTCAACGACCTGCTGGACAGGTTGGATGAGGCGCTTTGTTATATACATTGTCGCAAACTCACGAGCTAGAGCGGTCGAATCGTAAACTCGAACGCCAGCGATTGGTTCGCTGCGATCCGATATTCCTCATGAACCGGAGCACCCCAGCTGTCATCACCGCCAACGCCCATCTGACGGCCTGCGACGGTAACAACTGTGTAGTGTACCTTCGGCAGCTCGTAATGATGCGCCGCATTCTCCAGCTCGAACGCCGTATACGGGGAGATATTGCACTCTACCGGCTGCGTCGCAGGCGCCGTAATGCGAATGCCATGCTTGCTGTTGTCCGTAATGCTGACGCGGCGGACGCCCGTACGGTTGCCCGACTCCTGCGGTACAACATAGGCAGCCACGTTATCGGATGCCCGATTGTGGAAGACGCCAAGACGAGCGCCAAATGCGCGGTCGATATAGTTCTCCTCCGGCCCGTTGGCATACCATTCAAGGTTTGCGTAGTCTGCCGGCACTTTGAACGACAAGGCGAAGATCGGAAGATCCGGCAGCCCCTCCGTTCCGTCATATCGGGAATGGACGTTCACGCTGCCATCCGTGTAGACGGTGTAGCTCACCGTAACCTCGACCTTTTTGCTGATGCTAAGCGCATAGCGGTATGTGACGGTTACGCTGCCTGGCCGCTCCTGGATGTCGATACCGACACATTTGCGTGTCAAGCTTGCCGCATACCAGCCAGCCGCTTCGAAGCCTTGCGCATAGCCTCTGTCATTGTCCGTCGTCGCCCGCCAGAACAGCGGTGCCGGCGGCGCCGCAATCATTTCTCGCCTGCCATAACGCAGCGAGGTCAGACTGCCGACCTGCTTCGAGAACATAACGCTGAAGTCGCGGCCATGCACGCCAATATTGACGTCACCATGTGCAACGCGAAGCGGACCTGCCGGAAGCTCCGCTGTTTGTTTGCTTTCGACAACGAATACATGCTGACCGAATGCGATCTCATGGCCTGCCTCCGCCCACCGTTCAGGCTGCTTCAGCACGAGCGATACATGAAGCGCATACTCACCTGCCTTGCCCGCTGTATCCGGGAGGTGCAGTGGAATGTATGCTTCCGATTGCGCATCCACTTGAATATCCAAATATCCGGCGTACACCTCCTCACCCTCGAGGAAGAGCGTGTACTTCAGCGTGTACCCGTCCGTACCGATAAACAGGTTCTCATTGCGAACATGTACACCTGTCGTATCCGGCTGCAGCTTGATGTTCTGGTAGAGGTATTTCACCTCCTGCATCTTCGGCGATATGCGGCGGTCCGCGTACACGATACCGTCCGTACAGAAGTTGTAATCTGTCGCCCGATCATCAAAGTCACCGCCGTAGGCAAGGAAGGTCTCGCCATAACGATTCTGCTTCACTAACACCTGATCGATGAAATCCCAGATGAAGCCGCCTTGATATTTCGGATATTTGTTCTCCAGCACCGTGTACTTGTGCATGCCGCCGACTGAGTTGCCCATCGCATGCATATATTCGCAGCTAATGTACGGCTTCTGAGGATTATCGTTCAGATACGCCTCGATCATATCCGGCCGCGCATACATCCTGCTCTCCATATCGCTCGTCGCATCATACTCGCGGTTATGGAAAACGCCTTCGTAGTGAACGAGACGGCTGCTGTCCCGTTCATGGAAGTAGTTCGTTACACTAAGAATAACCTCACCTGCATACGATTCATTCCCGCATGACCAGATCAGGATCGATGGATGGTTTTTGTCCCGCTCCAACATGGATACTGCGCGATCCAGCACGATATCCTGCCATTCCGGCTTATTGCCTGGAATGTTCCATGAAGGCTCAACTACCCCCATCTTCTGCCACGAGCCGTGCGTCTCCAGATTCATTTCGTCAATTAGATAGATGCCATATTCATCACACAGCTCATACCACCGCGTCTGATTCGGATAGTGGGATGTGCGAACGGCGTTCATATTGTTCTGCTTAATCGTCATAATGTCCCACAGCATATCCGCTTCCGTAATGACACGTCCGCTGCGGCAGTTGAATTCATGTCGGTTGACGCCCTTGAAGACGATGCGTTTGCCGTTGATCTTCATGATGCCATCTGCCAATTCGAAACGGCGGAAGCCGACCTTCTGCGGCACAACTTCAACAAGAGCTCCTGCTTCGTCGAACACCTGCACATACAGCGTATAGAGATAAGGACGTTCTGCGCTCCACAGCTGAACAGCGCCAGCATCGAGCGATACAGCGGCATGCCCGCTTGGCGAAGAAGCTTCGCCAGCCGTCACTTGATTCCCCGCTGCGTCTTGAAGCTCGAATGCAACACGACTTGCAGACACGCCGCCGATCATCTTCGCTTCTACATGCAGCGTACCCTCGCTGTACGTCTCATTCAGCTCAGGTCGCACAAACAGATCACGCACGTGAACATTCGGTACGGTGTACAGATAGACATCGCGGAAAATGCCCGAGAACCGCCAGAAGTCTTGGTCCTCCAGCCAGCCGCCAGTGCTGCGCTGATAGACCTCGACAGCAAGCTTATTCTCGCCCGCTTGCACATATGGCGTCAGATCAAACTCTGACGGCGTAAAGCTGTCCTCCGAATAGCCGATAAACTTGCCGTTAAGCCATACATAGAAGGCGGACTCAACGCCCTGGAACGAAATATATACAGGTTTGCCTCCCCATGCTGGCGGCAGATCAAATTGTTTCACATAACTGCCTACTGGGTTGTCGTTCTCCGGAATGGCCGGCGGACGCAAGTCGTAGTGACCGTCCCAAGGATACATCGTGTTGACGTATTGCGGCTTGCCGTATCCTTGCAGCTGAATGTGACCCGGAACCTCGATGATATCCCAGCCAGTGCAGTCGTAGTCGGGCTGATAGAACGACGCAGCCCTTGCTGCCGGATGAGCCGCGTAGCTGAACCTCCAATTGCCATTAAGACTATGCCGCATTGTCATTGGTGCAAGCTTCTGCGCCTCTTCCACCGTTCCATAGTAGCGATGATCCGAATGGGCAGATAGTCTGTTCACAGCGAATACTGCCGGATCCGCAAGCCAATCAAGGCTTGGTTTCGTTACGTTAGTCATTGCTCTATCTCCTGTCTTTCGATTTCGCTCGTTACTTACTTCACGGAACCCGTCATACCTGCTACAAAATGCTTCTGCATCAAGAAGAATACGAGAGCCGTCGGGATCGTCGAGATAACAACAGCTGTCATAATAACGCCATAGTCAGGCGAGTAGCTGGAGCCCAGGTTCGAGATCAAGAGCGGAATCGTCTTCTTGTCCGGCGATTGCAGCACAATCAACGGCCACAGGTAGCTGTTCCAGCTCGACATGAACGTGATGATGCCGGCTGCAGCGTAAGTCGTCTTCATCGTCGGCATATAGATCCGGAAGAACAATCCAAGCTCTCGGAGTCCATCGATTCGGCCAGCCTCCAGTAGCTCCCGCGGAAACATCTTCGTGCTCTGACGGAAGAAGAAGATCAGGAATGCGGTAGTGAAGGTAGGCAGAATAACAGCAGGCAGCGTGTTGATCCCTAAGGAAGGGAAGCTGTTCGCAATCGACGCAAACATTTTGAACAACGGAACCATTAGCGCCGCAAAAGGGATCATCATCGACATCAGCAGAATGTTGAACACGGCATCCCTGGCGCGGCTGCGATAGACCTCAAAGCCATAGCCCGCAAGGGAGCCTACCAGCAAGGCTAATACCGTTGTAATGATTGAGATTTGCGCCGAATTCCAGAAGGCGGTACCGAGATCAATCGTTTCCGTCAGCTTCTTGAAGTTGTTGAGCAGCTGCGTGCCGATCGTCAGCTTGCCCTTCGTAACATCAACGGATTTATTCGTTGCGCTGATGATCATCCACAGAAACGGGAAGATCGACACAAGCGAGACGACACTCAAGAACGTATAAGTAAACGTTCGTTTCATCTTCTCCATTATTTATCACCTGCCGCTTTAAACTGAACGATCGACAAGATGACGATCATGATCACGATGGAATACGAAACTGTTGCCGCATAACCGAAGTCCGGCGAATATTTGAACGACAGGTTATAGATGTACTGGGAAATCGACATCGTCGCGTTGCCCGGTCCACCCTTCGTAATGTTCACAATCTCATCGAACAGCTGAAGCGTACCAATCGTCGAGGTGATTGAGGTGAACAAAATAATCGGCTTAAGCAGCGGAATGGTAATGCCGAAGAACTGTCGGACAGAAGAGGCTCCGTCAATGCGAGCGGCCTCATAGATCGAGCTGTCGATATTTTGAAGCGCGGAGAGGTAGAAAATCATGTTATAGCCCGTCCAACGCCATGTAATCGCGATAATAATCGTCACCTTCGCCCAGAAGGGGTCGGTGATCCATTGAATCGGCTCCGTTATCAAATGCAGCTTAGTAAGCATCATATTAATAATGCCGTCAACACCGAACAGATATTTGAACACGATGGAATAAGCAACGAGAGAGGTCACGCACGGAAGAAAAATAGCCGTACGGAAAAATCCTTTGAACTTCAATTTGCTGTCGTTGAGCAGCACCGAAATAAAGATCGCTAATATAATCATGATCGGCACTTGAATAATGAGATAGATGAACGTATTCTTAACGGCGGTTAGAAACGTTTTGTCACTGAACAGCCTCTGATAGTTATCAAGACCTGTGTAGTGCAGATTCGCGCCTTTGCCTGTTTTGAACGACATCAGGAGCGCTTGAACCATCGGATAGAAATAGAACGCCGCAATCATAATGACCGCAATTGCAATAAACCACCAGCCTGTCAGCCGGTTTCTGTTGAACGCATATATACTGGGCTTTGCCGTTTTCACGTCAGACTAACCCCTCTCTGTTGTCTGAAAATAAAAACCTTGGGGCTGCTGCCCCGCCGGGACGCCATAGGCGATTCGGCAGGGCGGAGCATACGAGCGCCCAAGGTATCAAACCGCATTACTTGATTTGCGATTCCGCCTGTGATTGTGCATCGGCCAGCACTGCGTCTACAGACTTGCCGTTCAGATAGTTCTGCACCTCTACCACGAGAATGTCTTCGATCTCATACGTATGGCTGCCATAGTTGACGCGTGGAATTTGCTCCGTCCATTTCGCAAACTCTTCTCCCAGCTTCTGACCGCCGAAGAATTCGTCCGCTGCGCCATAAGCCTCACCGCTGGAAGCGGATTTCAGCGTGCCGATCGCATTGATTTGCTTGTAAAGCTTCTGATACAGCTCCACATCGGAACCAAACGTCTGCTTCAGGAAATCCGCCGCTGCTTCTTTGCCATCCATGTTCAGAACATACCACGAGCTGCCGCCAAGGTTGGAAGCGTGAACCGAGCTTGGCGTATTAGGAAGTGTAGGATACGGTACAACCGCCCATTGGCCGGACTGGGAAGCTTCTGCCTTAATCGAAGCTGTAATCCAGTTGCCCGTTGGAACTGCTGCTACATCGCCGTTATTGAATGCGCCAACGAACTGGCTCCAGTCGGAGGTCGCTTTGATAATGTCCGCTTCCATCAGCTTCTTGTAAGTTTCGAGAGCTTGCTTAAGCTCCGCATTATCCTTCAGATTAACCGTCACACCGTCTTCCTTCGTATACCAGGAACCAGCCGTCTGGATCATCATGCGGAGCAGCGCCAGATCGTTAGGGTCCTGCGTCATCAGATCCTTGCCCGTTTTTGCTTTTACTGCCTTGCCAATCTCGATCATTTGATCCCAGTCGATGTTCTGAAGATCTTCTACCTTGTAGCCCGCTTGCTCCAGAAGGTCTTTGCGAACATAAAGTCCTGCTACGCCGGAGTCGAACGGAACGCCGTATTGCTTGCCGTCCAAGCTTGTTGGCCCGATCTTGTAATCGGCAAAGTCAGAAGCGTTGATAATGCTCGACAGGTCATAAAATGCGTCTGGATACGCTTGCAAGAAGCTTTGTGCGCGATAGTCCTCGATAAGTACAATGTTTGGCAGACCTTTCGTCGTGCCGGAGTTGAGGCCCGTATTCAGCTTCTGAACGATGTCCGCTTGTGCATTTTCTTGGATGTCGATTTTGATATCCGCATTTTTCGCTGCATAAGCTTCCTTCGCCAGGTTGAGCGCCGCGATATTGAAGTTCGGGTCCCATGCCCAGATCGTTACTTCCTTCGTTTCCTTCTTATCGCTTGTACCTTCAGAATTCGATGTGCTATTGTCTGATTTGCTGGAGCACGCCGTAAGAAGTACGAAGCTTGCGAGCAGTAATGTAAGTACCTTCTTCACACCTAACAACCCCTTTTCTTCATCCGATGCTTATGTTTTGTTGAATCCATAATACCTTCAAAACCTTCTTTGAAAGCGTTTGCCGGCTAACAACATCATCATAGCACCCTGCGAAAACCGGTCGTTAGCAATAAATTTACAATCCACTTGTCATTCTATTGCCGTTTGTAAAGCGCTTTATTTTCGACTTTGTAAACGCTTTAGTTTCTGGTACTTTTTTTGGGTACTTGTAAATTGTCCAGCTACAACAGCGGCATTCGAATTCTAACCTTCGTTCCTTCGCCAGGCTTACTGTCAATCTCAACCCCATAAGCTTGTCCGTACAGCAGGACGATTCGATCATGGACATTACGAATACCGATGCCAGAGAACAGCTGTCTGCCGCCTTTCGGATTAGGCAGCTTGCCGTTATCGGACAGCCCCTCAATCCCGGAGCCGTTGTCGACGATTTCACATACCAATGCACCCGCCTCTGCCGATACTAGCACATAGATATAACCTTCTGGTTTATCGTTGAAGGCGTGGAAGAACGCATTCTCCATGAACGGCTGAAGGATCAGCTTAGGAACCCGAATATCCATACAATCCGGAGCAACAAAATAATTCACTTTGATCCGTTCGCCATAACGCATATGGTTGATGAACACATAATGCTTCAGATTCTCGATTTCATCGCTGACCGTAACCGTTTCGCTTACGCTGCCGATCGTATTTTGCAGAAGCGAGATTAACGCATTGATCGTATCCGATGCCTTCTCCTTGCTGCCCTGCAAGACTAGCATTTTGATGGAGGCCAATGTGTTATATAGAAAATGCGGATTGATCTGCATCTGCAAGGCGGCAAGCTCTGCATTATGCTGCTCTCGCTGCGTCTCCACTAGCCGTTTCACGTAATCGTTCAACTCATCCAGCATGTAGTTATAAGCATGCCCCAGCTCCTTCACCTCGAAGCTGCCTTTGACGTTGATATAGTTGTGGAAATTTTTCTTCGTTACGTTGGACATTTGTCTTACGAGCAGCGACAATGAGCGTGTCAATCTCCTCGAGATGACGAATACGATTAAGAGCGCCACCAGAACGATTACAGCGCAAATGAGCGCCACCGCCCTCGTATTCACGAGCTGCTTGAGCGCTGTCTCCTTATCGATCAAATTGACGAGATAGAAATCGTATGTTGGCAAATATTCGGCCAGCAGCACATAATCGCCGCCCATTACCGATGCATTCTTATACTGCAGCTCCTCCTCGTCAATCTCAACCGCGTGACCAAGCAATCCGACATTCAAATTCCCGATCAGCTCCTCGCGATTGCTGGACACGATAACACCTGACCGATCAAGAATGACTACATCGTTCCCATCACTCGTGAAATTCGTATAGAATTGCTTGAAGGCTGACTCGCGTATCGCAATATACAAATCACCGTATAAGGTGCCCGACGTCCGTTCATATAACGCTTTGGTTGCCACAATGATGGGACTAGGCGAATCCGTTGTTCCTCCGTTGAAGTGATACATCACCCGCTTGGGCTCTGCATTCGTACGCAGCGTGATCGGATGCGTTCGCAGCTGATTTCTCGGAATCGGCCATACGGTATTGTCGCTTGTATAGCTTCTCCCGTTCACACCTGTAATGGTCATCCCAACATCATACGCATCCAGATTGGCTCGATACTGCTTCATCAGCTGAATAGCCGTGTAATAGACTTTGTTCGTTGCGATCGAGTCGCCGTCCCCTTGTGAGAGGAAGCCCTTGATCGTGCCGCTCTGCTGCACGTTGTTGGCGGCTGTAATCACCGCATAGTTGAACGACTCGAAGTTCGTCTTAATTTGCGTAATCACCTTCGAGTTCGTAATGCTGAACGTATTCATGAACAATCGCTCTGACATTCGTATCATCACCCATGATGTCAGAAGGGTTACCGTAATGATGCTAACGACCATGATGACGAACATTTTGACGAACAGCCCGTTATATTTTAACCGCTCGAGAATCGCTCGCATCGCATCAGTCCTTCCTCTGCTGCTGCAGCTGTTGTATACGATATTGACTTGGCGACAGGCCGGTCCGCTTCTTGAACACTTTCGTGAAGTAGCTGTGATCCGAATAACCGACCATCCCGCTAATTTCCGAGATTGATGCTTCACCGTCCCGCAGCAGCTCGCTCGCCTTCTCCACCCGAATTTTGTTCAGATACTCATTGAACCCCTCCGGGTTATGAGAAGCGAAGAACGTCGACAAGTAGGATGGGTTAAAATGGAACACCTTCGCGACCTCTGTGAGTGTTAGCGGTTCGGTGAAATGCGCATGGATGTAATCCAGCAGCAGCTGCATATTCGGGTTCGTCGTCTGCTCCTTCGCCTCGATCAGCTGTTCCGCTTCGCCGATGAATGCGTTAAGCTGCCTGACAGCATCCGCAGCGTATCGAGCTTCTTCGATCGATTTGAAATAAGCATATTTATGCTCCTCCAGCGATTTCACATCCATATCCATGTTGCCAAGCAAAACAATCATATTGAAGATGATGTTGCTCAGAAATGATTTGAATTCGAAGATATCCATTCGATAATTGCCGCTCATCGCGGTCACATGCTCGCGCAAATAGTCTACGGCATGACCAAACTGTTTGCGGCGAAGCTGATCGGCGAAATCATTCAATTGGAACGGACCAACCGACTTCGCAACAGCAGGAGGCTGATCGATCGATAATAGGTTCTGCGCAGGTATGAAGAATCGATAGCCGAGCAGCTTCTGCAGCTCGCCTCGATACACTTCGCCCAATTGGATGAAATTCTCGAATGCACAGCTTAGCACCCAACCCAACTCGAGGGAGGCTGTGCTGTCTGCGATCGCCTCTGCCAATTGATCAATTGCTGTCCTCGAATGTATAGAGGCGTTCAGAAGCAGAATCCAATGCTGAGTCTCGGTTACCGCTATACGGTATTCGATCGGATGGTCCTTCAATAACCGATCCGCGAGCTCTTGCAGCATCGATGCGGCGGTTCCTTCTGATTGGTGTCCAGCGCGCCTCAAATCCGCTCCAAGCAGCCAATAGCGATCGTAGGGAAACGCTTCTTGAACCGTACCATCGGACTCAACCGTATCGAAGCCGGAGAGAAGCTTCTCCATCTTGTTCTCAATCGATGACGCAGCATGCTCATTCGAACGCTCCAGCTGCAGCGTCGGAATTCGGCTCGCCGTCTTTCTTAGAATGGCCAGCAGCTCCTGCGCATCAAGCTTGGGCTTCAGAATATAATCGGCCACTCCGCTCTGGAAGGTGGAACGAACATAATGAAACTCACTGAAGCTGCTCAGCACAATCACTTCAATCTCAGGATGACTAGCTCGCAGAATTCGAGTCATTTCCTCCCCATCCATGATCGGCATCACAATATCGGTTAATACGATATGCGGCTTCGTCTGCTCGATCAGCTCTAACGCTTCCTTCCCGTTGGAGGCTTCGCCAACGATCTGAAACCCTTCCTGCTCCCAATTCAAGTAATGTTTGATTCCTTGTCGAATTAATATTTCATCGTCAACGATGACGACCCGGCAGAGCAACGCATCAGTCATTCTCGGATTCCCCATTCAAAATGAATTCGATTTATTATACCCGATTCCATATTGCGGGCAATACAAAAACGGGCACCCCCTTCAGCATCGATAGTCCATCACCGAGGGGATTGCCCGTTTATATTGTTGTATTAACTTGTCGTTCAAGCTCACACACGTTCGCTGAGCCACTGCTCGAAGCCTACTGCCGACAGCCATTGTTCAGCCAGCAGCATATGTCCAGCCGTTGTCGGATGAACCCCGTCCCACATCCAGTAGGATGCTTCCGCACGCTTGCATGCTTCGTTGAAGACGTCTTGCAGCGGTACGAAGACAGCGCCGCACTCTTCTGCAACAACACGCGCGACACGCTGTTTCTCGATTAGTCTCGGCTCCCAATCCTGCTCCCACCGTTCTGCCGTCATGCCAGTACGCAGTGCGAATGGTTCACATACGACGAGCGTCACGGACGGATCGTTCTCTCTTGCTTCCTCTAGCAGTCTGCGCAGCGTGCGCTCGTATCGATCGAAGTGAGCTTCGCCTTCGCCGATGCCGCGAAGCACATCGTTGATACCGACTAGAATGCTGATCAAATTAGGATGGTACGCAAGTGCTTCGGATTCCCATCTTGCATATAGATCGACTGCCCGATTGCCGCTAATGCCGCGATTGATAAAGGTGATGCCATGCTCCGCATAAGCGGCGCCAATCCGGCTCGCAATCAGATAAACGTAGCCATGGCCGTGAATATGATTCGGGTCTTCGCTGCGTCCCCGATTGCCGTCTGTTATCGAATCCCCTTGGAACAGGATTGTCAGCTTCGATTTGTTGTCACTCACGTTCAGCTCTGTCCTCCTATGGTTAGATGGCGTTGTACGAATTGTCCAATCTGCTCAATAGATTCGACACCCTCTGGAACAATGCCTGCCATCAGTTGAAAGGCGCACCACATGTGCTCCCATACTACAATTTCGGCACTTACTCCCGCTATCCGTGCTCGGTGTACGAGCCGCTCACATTCACCGAGTAGCACTTCGTTGCTGCCTGCGTGTACGAGCAGAGGAGGCAGTCCCTCCAGCTCAGCATTAACCGGACAGAGAATCGGATCCTCTGATCGTTCCATTCCTGTATATAGTCTAGCGCACTGAAGTGAAGTTTCGCGGCTCCCTAGCGGATCCGCTTCCGCATTCGACTCGTAGGTCGAGCTGTCGAAATGGACGAAATCGGTATGCGGCGACATAAGGAACGCAGCTGCAGGCAACGGTTCTCCGGCATTCCGTAAAGATAAAAGTGTAGCAAGAGCCAAATAACCGCCGACCGATTCACCACCTATTACGATATGATCCGGAATCACACCTTCCTGAAGCAGCCACCGATAAGCCGCCAGGCAGTCTTCATTTGCAGCTGGGAAACAATGCTCCGGCGCGAGCCGATATTCGAATACAAGCACACGTTTACGAGAAGATTGCGAGATACGGGCAGCCAAGTCACGATGTGTCTCACACGAGCCCGTCATAAAAGCACCACCGTGCATATAAAGCACGACACCAGGCTCGTCAGCCGGCACATTCGGCATCGTAACCCACTCCGCCTGCATGCCGGCCACATAGACTGGCTGAGTGACTGTTTCACTTAATCGAGGCAGTGATGCTAGTGCAGCCGCCTGCTGCCCTCGTGCCTCCTCTATGCTCGTTGGCTGAGCAGCACCCATCTGACGAAGAAACTGTTTGACCCCTTCGATATGCGCTAATGTTGAACGCTGCATGCGAACTCATCTCCTTCATGGATGATGATGATCGCGGCAACTATGCCTCGTTCTGCCCGCCGCGGGCGAGATGATAGCCGCTGTGAGCGGCTGAGAAAACGTCCATGAACAGCTTGTCGAAAACTGTACGGTCCATCTCATAGCTGCGTGTCCACGAATCCACAAAGCAAATGTAACCGAATAAAGGAAGCACGCCGCTGAAAAACTCTCCGACCATTCGTTCCTTACGATTCGTGTCCGTATCGTCCACTGCTGCCTCAGAATCAACGAGTGCCTCTGTGATTCGGTACATGATTGGTTTATCCATGTTCTTCTTCAGTGACTCCATAAACATGACGCGGATTAGATCGGCATTGTCCATCGCAAATGTGTAATAATGGCTCATTCGCTTCTGTACAGCCTGCCCACTGGTATGATCCCCCGCATCTGGCCCTGATCGGAGCAGATCCTCATACGACGCAATGAAATCACTCAGCAGCACCTCCAGCATCTCGTCCTTGCTCTTGAAGTGATAATAAATAAGCGATTTCGGAACGTTTGCTGACTTCGCGATCTCATCGATTCGCGCACCTTCAAAGCTCTTCTCTGCGAATATGCGCACGGCCGCCTGCAAAATCCGTTCGCGAGCATTTGGCTCATATGTTTTACTCATAGCGGTGCTGACTCCATTTCATTTTAGTACTGAATGGTCAGTTTTAATAATAACATCGTGAACCATATTTTGTAAACTGAATTTATGGGAAAGAAAAAGGCATAAGCGCTCATTATGCGTCGCTTATGCCTTCTTCTTGTGGAGAAATTCAAGTCAAATGCTTGTCAGCCGAACGTGTCCACCAGATTCGGCTCGCCGCCCGTCTGACGAATCAGATGTAGCGCGCGGTCGAGTACATCCGGATTCACTGTCGCGGACAGGAAGCCGCCATCGCCGGTGACCCCTTCGGCCCGAAGAAGCCGAAGCTTCATCGCAGCTTCGCGAACGCCCGCCTCATGCGCATAAGAGGCATGAATAGCAATGCCTTCGGCAGCAGCAGACGAAATCATGATTGCTGACCTTTGGCACGCCGATCGGCAGCAGCAGCGCGCTGCTGCGCGACACGGTCCGCTTCATCCGCCAGTTCCTCCGAGAACTCGACGTCCTCATTCTCTGCAATCGGCAAGTTGCCGAAGTTTACTTTTTCCATATCGGATTTCTTTAAGTTCACCATGCCAGCTGCGCCTCCTTGAAAGTAATTTGCTCACTGCTTATCGTAAGCAAACGCTTAATCAGTCTTGGAACCGATTATAGGATGAGCGGCTGGACTGTAAACTATGCACACACCAAGGGATATGGTTGATTACTCGCCTCTGAACGCTTTCTTCATCCGTTCAAAGATGGACTCGTGATGCTCTTGCTCTGGACCTTGCGCACCACTGCTGTCGGACAAGCCGCCTAACTGGCGGAACAGCTCCTTCTGCTCTTCAGTTAGCTTCGTAGGCGTAACGATCGTCACCTTGACGTGCTGATCGCCGCTGCCGCTTCCACGTAAGCGAGGAACGCCTTTGCCCCTCAAGCGGAACGAAGTGCCCGTCTGTGTGCCAGCTGGAATTTTCAGCTTCACTTTCTCCGTCAGCGTCGGCACCTCGATCTCGTCGCCGAGTGCTGCCTGCGCGAAAGTTAGAGGGACCTCACAGAAGATGTCGTCATTAACGCGCTCGAAGAACTCGTGGCGCTTCACGCGAATGACGATGTACAGATCTCCCGACGGACCGCCGCGCAGACCGCCTTCTCCCTCTCCCGACAAGCGGATTTGTGCGCCATCATCAACACCTGCAGGAATGCGGACATTGATTCTGCGCTGCTTCTTCACTTTGCCTGCGCCATGGCAAGTACCGCATTTTTCTTTAATGACTTTGCCTGTGCCGCCGCAGCTCGAGCAAGCTCTGCGATTAACCATACGGCCGAACGGCGTATTCTGCACCACTTCTTGCTGGCCCGTACCTCGGCAAGTTCCGCAAGTTTCTGGTTTGGTCCCTGGCTTCGCGCCAGAGCCGTGACATGTATCGCAAGATTCCGTGCGCGGAATCGTAATTTCAGTTTCTTTGCCGAACACCGCTTCCTTGAACTCGATTGTCATCGAGTACTGCAGGTCGTTGCCGCGCTGCGGTGCGTTCGGATCGCGCCTGCCGCCGCCACCGCCGAAGAACATATCGAAGATGTCGCCGAAGCCGCCAAAATCGCCAGCTCCGCCGCCCATGCCGCCGAACTGGTTCGGATCGATGTGACCATGCCGGTCATACGTATCACGTTTGCCAGCATCGCTAAGAACGTCATACGCTTCCTTTACTTCCTTGAACTTGGCTTCTGCATCCGACGCCTTGTTCACGTCTGGATGATATTGACGCGCCAGCTTACGGTACGCCTTCTTAATCTCTTCATCAGAAGCGCTCTTGTCTACTCCGAGCACTTCATAATAATCGCGCTTGTCAGCCAATTCCTCTCACCCCCACGTTGTTCCCATCTGCGAACGCGATTGCAGGATATACACAAGGATAGGTCAAAGCCAGGCCACGCCTGACTTTGACCTATCTTCTGCATTCGCAAACGGTCGAATCATTCAATCCGAGAAATGCTCATCCTACTCGAGCGAAGATCTTCGTTCGATAGATGATTGTATTATTTCTTGTCGTCGACAACCTCGTAATCAGCGTCTACAACATTATCTTTGCTAGGGCCTGCATCACCGGCTGCACCCTCTGGACCTTCTTGGCCAGCTTGTGCTCCGCCAGCTTGCTCGTAAAGCTTAACGGACAGCGCTTGAACAACCTGCGTCAGCTCTTCAACAGCAGCATTGATTTGCTCCAGATCTTCGCCTTCAACCGCTTTTTTCACTTTTTCTTTTGCTTCTTCAGCTTTTGCGATCTCGCCTGCATCCACTTTGTCGCCAAGATCCTTAATCGTTTTGTCTACCGAGTAGATGAGCTGATCCGCATTGTTCTTCGCTTCGACGAGGTCGCGGCGCTTCTTATCTTCTTCCGCGTGCAGCTCAGCGTCTTTCATCATACGTTCAACTTCATCGTCGCTCAAGCCGCTCGACGAAGTGATCGTAATTTTCTGGCTCTTGCCCGTACCTTTGTCGAGAGCCGATACGTTAACGATACCGTTGGCATCGATGTCGAACGTAACTTCGATCTGCGGCACGCCGCGTGGAGCAAGTGGAATGTCTCCAAGCGTGAAGCGGCCCAGCGTTTTGTTGCCGGCAGCCATTTGGCGCTCGCCTTGCAGTACGTGGATTTCAACGCTTGGCTGGTTGTCCGCGTACGTCGAGAACACTTGCGATTTGCTTGTAGGAATCGTCGTGTTGCGGTCGATCATCTTCGTGAACACACCGCCAGCTGTTTCGATACCGAGCGACAATGGCGTTACGTCGAGCAGAACGACGTCTTTAACGTCACCCGTCAGTACACCCGCTTGAACAGCAGCGCCAAGCGCTACAACTTCATCTGGGTTAACGCCCTTGTGAGGCTCTTTGCCGATCAGCTTCTTGATTGCTTCTTGAACGGCCGGAATACGAGTCGAACCGCCAACGAGTACAACTTTATCGATGCCGGAAGCCGTCAGGCCTGCGTCATTGAGTGCTTGGCGCGTAGGCGCAAGTGTGCGCTCGACAAGATCAGCGGACAGCTCTTCGAACTTCGCACGCGTCAGGTTAAGCTCCAAGTGCTGAGGAACGCCGTCAACCATCGTAATGAACGGAAGCGAGATCGTCGTCGTCAATACGCCGGACAGTTCTTTCTTCGCCTTCTCAGCAGCATCTTTGAGACGTTGGACTGCACCTTTGTCCTTGGACAGGTCCGTACCATGCTCTTTGCGGAATTCCGCTACGAGGTAATCGATGATTACTTGGTCGAAGTCGTCGCCGCCAAGCTTATTGTCGCCGCTCGTTGCTTTAACCTCGAAGAAACCATCGCCGAGCTCGAGGATCGATACGTCGAACGTACCGCCGCCGAGGTCATATACGAGGATCGTTTGATCTTCCGTTTTCTCAAGACCGTATGCAAGCGCCGCAGCCGTTGGTTCGTTCACGATACGAAGAACTTCAAGGCCAGCGATTTTGCCTGCGTCCTTCGTAGCTTGACGCTGGCTGTCATTGAAGTAAGCTGGAACCGTAATAACGGCTTGCGTTACCGGTTGGCCGAGGTATGCTTCAGCATCAGCCTTCAGCTTCTGCAGAATGATAGCCGAAATTTCTTGCGGCGTATATTCTTTGCCTTCGATTACTTCTTTATGGTTCGTACCCATATGACGTTTGATCGAGATGATCGTACGGTCTGGGTTCGTAATAGCTTGACGTTTCGCCGTTTCACCAACGATACGCTCGCCGTCCTTCTTGAAACCAACGACCGATGGCGTCGTGCGGTTGCCTTCTGGGTTCGGGATAACGACGGCTTCGCCGCCCTCCATAACTGCTACGCAGGAGTTGGTAGTACCAAGGTCAATACCGATTACTTTACTCATCGAAATAGCCTCCTCATTGTTCTTATCCATATATTCAAGCTTCATGTCGTCGATGACATTAGCCGCTTACTTTCACCATAGCTGGACGAATAACTTTATCTTTCAGCATATAGCCCTTCTGCAGCTCTTCGAGGACGATGCCCTCTTCATGATCAGCAGACTGCTCTTGCATAACAGCCTGATGGAATTCAGGGTTGAATGGTTCTCCCACTGCCTCCATCGGCTTCAAGCCTTCCTGCTCGAGCACTTGGTTAAACTGACGCGATACCATTTCGACACCCTTGGACAATGCCTCAAAATCGTTATTCTGCTTCGCAGCAGAGATTGCACGCTCGAAATTGTCAACTACCGGCAGAAGCTGAGTAATCAGCTTCATTGTTGCATATTGTGCAAGCTCCTCGCGTTCTTTCGCCGTGCGCCGACGGAAGTTGTCAAAGTCCGCTTGAGCTCTTAAGTATCGTTGTTGGTGCTCCTCAACCTGACGTTCGAGCTCCGCGATGCGCGCATCGCTTGCCGATTGTCCTGGCTGTTGTTCGCTGGCCTGCTCAGTAGCAGATTCATTCGTATGTGTTTGCTGCTCTTCGTTCTCGATGTTTGTCACGGTTGGTTGTTCCTCCATCGTTTGATCGTTCGCACTCATCTTGCTCACCTCCTTAAAGCCGATATTACTTCCTATAAGCAAATTGATTCCTTCATAAGCTTACGCTTAACTTGCCCGTCTCGGATGAATCGATATGCACCTTAACCGATCCCGTCAGATCAGCCATCAAACGTACCAACGGGACAGCAATGCGGCCATATCTCTCGACACGACATCCAGCAATCCGATAACCTTCGCATAATCCATGCGAGTAGGACCTAAGATCCCGATCGTGCCAAGCGATTGCCCATTCACGGCATAAGTAGCTGTAATGACACTGCAATCATTAATCGCAGCATGCTTGTTCTCTGTACCGATCCGCACTTGAATGCCCGACTGCGTTGGCGACAACATCTTCGATAACGTTGGCGTCTCTTCCAATAGATCAAGTATCGTCTTCACCTTGTCGACGTCCTTGAATTCGGGCTGCGTCAGCATATTCGTCGCACCGCCGAGGAACACGCGATGCTCATGCTCGTCAACAACAGGCAATGCATGATCCAGCATGCTCAAAACCTGCTCATAATGGTCAACATAACGGCTAAGCTCATCGCCAATTTCCGAATACAGCTTCGACGTTACGCGCACCATCGGGATGCCCGTCAGCTTGGCATTCAAGATATTAACCGTCTTCTCCAGATCCGTAACACTGACATCTGGCGGCAGCGAGATCATCCGATTCTCGACATGCCCCGTGCTCGTTACGACGATGGCAACCGCTGTCTCGGCATTAAGCGGAACAAGCTGAAAATGCTTCAGGGAATGATTAATCGATTCAGGTCCTAATGCGATAGACGTATAATTCGTCATATTCGCCAGTATGTTTGCCGCTTGCTGCAAAATTTGCTCACGCTCTGTCATTCGTTCTGCAAAATAAGAGCGGAATTTCGTCATTTCTGCAGGGCTGACGCCACCTAGTTGAATCAAATGATCGACATAGTAACGATAGCCTTTAATGGAGGGAACACGTCCTGCGGACGTATGCGGCTGCTCCAGAAAACCAAGTTCCTCAAGATCCGACATTTCGTTGCGAATGGTCGCCGGGCTAAAGCCGACATCGCTTCGCTTCGAAATGCTGCGAGACCCTACGGGCTCGGCAGAACGTATATAATCGTCTACTATGGCGTTCAATATCATCCGTTGTCGATCCGTTAACATTACCGAAACCCTCCTCTTGATTTTCCGTCAGGTCACTTGATCCCCGCCTACCGTTAGCACTCATAGTCGTCGAGTGCTAATCGTCAATACAAAAATACCAAACCAACTTGACGATTGTCAAGTCAGTTCAGTACTTTGAGTACAGCTATTTCGTCGCAATTGTGCTGCTTGGGACAGTTCACACAATCGGCCCATACTTTTTCCGGAAAAATCTCTTTATTCACAACCTCAAACCCGTTCTTTACGAAGAACTGATCGGCGTAAGTGAGCGCCATAACTCTTGTGAGTCCTTGCTCCTTAGCCAATTCAATCAGCTTATCGACGAGCTTGCTGCCGATACCAAGACCTTTATATCCATCCGTCATGCCTAGCGAACGAATCTCAACCAAATCTTTACCGAGCTGACACAACGACCCGCAGCCGACAACCTCATCATCTACCTCTGCAATAACGAAGGAACCGATCGCTCTAGCGAGCGCTTCGCGGCTTCGCGGCAGCATAATTCCTTTCTCTGCGTAGCCTTGTATTAGATGATAGAGTACGTCAACATCCTCTGCAGCCGCCGGTCTGCAAACTACAACTGCTTGCTTCACGTTCGTCCCCCCGTTTCGTCGTCGTATAAAACAATATGAATAAATATACATCGAAACGAATGAATGTTCAATAGTTGAGAAAACTTTTTATCTAATCCATTCAAAGGAGAGCGAACTACAGCTTGGCGGAGCACAGCAGCCCGTATGCATAAGATGATTTTATTGATTCGTCGGGAGTGGCAGCACCCCAATAAACGCGCCGAAAACCTCGTTGCCTAGCGGAATCCCTTTCTCCGTTAGACGGTAGCCTCCATTGCTCGGAATCGACTCTAGAAGACCTTCACGCACGAGTCGATCAAGCTGCTCGCCGAATACTCCCTCCATCGTATGCCCCGGGAATTGGCGGCCGAATGCCTCCGCATTGACGCCTTCCAGAAGACGCAGGCCAACCATCATGAAATCTTCCATTGCTTCTGCATCGGATATCGGATTCGTGTCCAGACGCGGCAGACGTTTGTTCGCGGCATCGATATAAGGTTGAACGCCTTTAATGTTAAGATGACGCTCACCGCGCGCATAGCCATGTGCACCTGCGCCGAGTCCATAGTAAGGCTCATTGCGCCAATAGGTGGAATTGTGCCTGCTCTCTTTGCCCGGCAAGGCGAAATTGCTGATCTCATAATGCTTGTAGCCGGCTGCATTAAGCTTGTTCATAACGACCAAGAACATCGCTAGCTCTTCATCCTCTGTCGGCAGCGGAAGTTCATTGCGCTCATACAGCTTATGGAATAACGTGTTCTCCTCAACCTTCAAGCTGTATAGCGAGTAGTGCGTCAAATCAAGCTGAAGCGCTTTGTCTACACTGTCGGCCAGCTGCTCAACGGTCTGCTTCGGCAAACCAAACATCAAGTCGATCGACAAGTTTGTAAAACCCGCTTTCTTCGCATTGTCGATGCTGCGATAAACATCGTCTGTATTATGAATGCGGCCGATCCGCTCCAGCAATCCATTATCGAACGATTGTACGCCAAAGCTAATTCGGTTAACGCCGCCTTCAATCATCGCATTAAGCTTATCGAGATCTGTCGTACCCGGATTTGCCTCCATCGAGAACTCCACGTTCGGAGACAGCGGAAAATGACGACGCACAGAATCCAGAAATCGCTCCATCTGTGGAGGCGTAAGCACCGTCGGCGTTCCTCCGCCAACGAATACCGTATCGATCACCTGTGGCGGAAGCGCCGCTACCGTCTGTTTCATCTCGGACTCCAGCGCATCCAGATACGCATCGACTGGCTGGCCTTTCAATACGAAGGAGTTGAAATCACAGTAGTGACATTTGTTCGTGCAGAACGGGATATGAATGTATAGCGCTCGTGGCGCGTGCATAAGCATTGGGCCTTCGCCCTCCTTGCTGGACTTCTCTTCAGTAGGCTTATGCCTATAAGTCCTCTAATGAGAAAACCTCTATCGAGGCCTTTCGAAGATGAGCATGTGGGATATGAAAAGACAGGAAGAGCAGAGCCCTCCCTGTCTGTGCATACCTTACTGCATGTGCGACTGCGAGCAGTCAGCTTAGTCCTCGTCAATCTTGAGCACTGCCATGAATGCTTCCTGCGGAACTTCGACGCTGCCGACCTGCTTCATCCGCTTCTTGCCTTCCTTCTGCTTCTCGAGCAGCTTCCGCTTACGGCTAATATCACCGCCGTAGCACTTCGCAAGTACGTTCTTGCGCATCGCTTTAACGGTCTCACGGGCGATAACCTTTGTACCGATCGATGCCTGAATCGGCACCTCGAACATCTGGCGAGGAATTAGCTCGCGCATCTTCTCGCAGATGATACGACCGCGGTTATAGGCACGTTCGCGGTGAACGATAATAGACAAGGCGTCAACCTGTTCGCCGTTAAGCATAATATCCATCTTCACCAGGTTCGATTGGCGATAGCCAAGCATCTCGTAGTCGAACGATGCATAGCCCTTCGTACGTGACTTCAGCTGGTCGAAGAAGTCATAGACGATCTCGGACAACGGCATCTCGTACGTCAACGTAACACGGTTCGTATCCAGATACTCCATGTTTACGTATTCGCCGCGCTTACCTTGGCACAGCTCCATAATCGTACCGACGTAATCATTCGGAACAATAACGGAAGCCTTCACGTACGGCTCTTCTACGTATTCGATCTTGCCGACCTCTGGGTAGTTCGACGGGTTATCGATGCGCAGCACTTCGCCGTTCGTCAACGTAACGTGATACACTACGCTCGGTGCCGTCGTGATGAGCGGAATGTTGAACTCGCGCTCAATCCGTTCTTGAATAACTTCCATATGCAACAGGCCCAAGAATCCGCAGCGGAAACCGAAACCAAGCGCTGTCGACGTCTCTGGCTCGTATTGGAGCGAGGAGTCGTTCAGTTCAAGCTTCTCAAGCGCTTCACGAAGATCGTTGTAGTCCTGCGATTCGATTGGATACAGACCGCAGAATACCATCGGATTGATCTTGCGGTAACCTGGCAGCGGCTCAGGTGCTGGCCGTTTCGATTCCGTAATCGTATCGCCGACACGCGTATCCTTCACGTTCTTGATGCCGGCAACGACGAAGCCTACATCGCCAACTGCCAGCTCTTCGACCGTCATCATGCGAGGCTTGAACGCGCCGACCTCGATAACCTCGAACTCTGCGCCGGTTGCCATGAACCGAATCTTCTTGCCTGCCTTGATGCTGCCGTCCATGACGCGAACGTAGACGATAACACCTTTATACGGGTCATAGTGAGAATCGAAAATGAGTGCCTTAAGCGGCTGGTCAGGATCACCCGTTGGTGCAGGCACCTTCTGTACGACCTGCTCCAAAATCTCGCGAATGCCGATCCCTGCTTTCGCGGATGCGAGAACAGCCTCGCTTGCATCGAGGCCGATAACGTCCTCGATCTCTTGCTTGACCTTCTCCGGCTCTGCGCTTGGAAGGTCAATCTTGTTGATGACTGGCAGTATCTCGAGGTTGCTGTCGAGCGCCAAGTATACGTTCGCCAGCGTCTGTGCTTCGATCCCCTGTGCCGCGTCAACGACGAGCAAAGCACCTTCGCAGGCTGCCATGCTTCGCGATACTTCGTACGTGAAGTCGACGTGCCCAGGCGTATCGATTAGGTTCAAGATGTACTCTTCGCCGTTATCCGCTTTGTAACCGAGTCGAACAGCTTGCAGCTTTATTGTAATGCCGCGTTCCCGCTCGAGATCCATCTGGTCGAGCACCTGCTCTTGCATCTCCCGTGTCGAGAGTGCCCCTGTATATTCCAATATACGATCCGCCAATGTCGACTTACCGTGGTCGATATGAGCGATAATGGAAAAGTTTCTAATTTTCTTCTGTCGTTCGCGAACGTCCGCCATGCGTAACCCCCACACTGTCTAAGTGCTAACTATATCCCGTTAATTATAGCAGTATTGAGGCCAAGCGGCAACGGATGGCTCAATCCATTATGCCGTCGAACATCGAAACGAACAATTTGATGCCGCCGCTCGACACGGATTGAAGAACACCTGCCGCCCCGTCCGCAAGCTTGTTCACTGTCGGTTCGCTTGTATCATAAGGGACATCAGGCAGCCTTTCATTACCGGTGTAGCCATCACGGTTCGAATGGATCGATTCATTCGCTTCTCTGGTGTACTCTTCATCTCTTGATGATGTATGCTGCTCCGCCGTCGTATTCGTCTGCTCCAGTGCTGACTGGCTGCCTCCATTAACTGCGGGAGGCTGCACATCAGCGCCGACGGGTCCGTACACATTGCGGATTCCACTGTCCGCTGAATCAATCCCATATACGATCAGCAGGGCGATAGCGGCGCCTGCCAACGCCCATTTCCATCCGTCACGCTTCATATCGCGTACCTTCCTTCCGTATCATCAGCTTTCCTTCGGCGCGGACACTTTCGCCGCATCGCCCCAATAAAGGTCAGCGACAACCTCTGCCAGCGCATCCGCCGTTCGATACGATTCTTCCAATGTATTGTCAACTCCGCCAATCTCGATCAGCAGGCTGCCCGCGGACAACGATTGATTGTATTCGCCGTTGCCTTCCTTCGACGTCTTGCCCCAGATCCCGCGGGATATGCCTGGATATTTGGCTTCCAGCCCTTTCTGAATTTCAGTTGCCAGCTTCTCGTTCTCGCGCCAATTCGGGTTCTCCTGGCCAATAATGAAGAAAAGCTGCGCATAATCTTTGCCGTTAATCGTTGTTGTCGTATATTTGCGTTTCTGCGAATCGCGATGAATATCGAATATATATTTCAGCTCTTTGTTAGCTGCCAAAGCCTCTTTTACGATTTGCCGCGAATATTTGTAGGATTGTACCCATTTATAATTTTTGATCATAGTCGGGTAGTCATAATCGGAATCCGTTGCGCCAATACCCAATTCCTCCAGCTTTGATGCGATGCGCTTGCCGACAAGTGTAATATTCTGCTTGGTTGAAGTCGGATCATTGCTCTTGCCGCCTACGACAGGGAACCATGATTCGCGATTGTGAGAATGATAGATGAACACAACTTGATCATCTGTCGATTTCGCGGGCGGATTGGAATCGTCTGATGGAGGCGTCTGCGAATCATCCTGGCCGCTAGGCTCAGTCGTTTCAGGAACCGTCGTATCCGGGATATTATCGGTTTCATCTGGAATCGGATCGTGGGAATCAGGAACATTCGTATCCGTGCCCGCCGGAATCGGCGGATGATCTTCTGGCCCAATCGCCGTTTCATTGCCTGACCCTTTGCGGATAAGGAATGGCTCGTCCGTTGCAAGACCCGGCATCTCACGAGCGAGCAGGCTTTGCGGATTGTTCGGATTAATATCCGTCACGAGCTGTAGCAGAAACGCGCTTACTTGCTTCGTCGAAAGCACGCTGTCTGTTGAATCTTTATGCTCTGAAGTGAATGCTGGCACTTCCATTTCTAGCATATCCGAGAACATCGTTCCGGAAACGTTCGCCGCAAAACCTTTCATCGTTGACACTGGCGATGCCGCCGTACGCTGATGGATCATATCTCCGAGACCAATTGCAATGAAGAATGCCATGGAACTAATCGACATAATTGCGAATGTACGGCCCGTTACGAGCAGATTCCTCCATTTGCGGCTTCCTCTGCTCCAGTTAAACGTTACGATCATTCGTTTCATAGCTGCCCATCCTCCCTATCCTATCTTTCCGCTCATTGCTTGTTACTAGCCTATGAGAATAAGAGATATGATAGAACTGGCTCTTCGAAAGAAGAGCTGCCCACCCAAACTCTCCCTGCAAGGAAGGCCCCAAAGGTCTTGAGCATATGCTCCCGATGTGGTTTCCTTGCGGAAACCTTTACCTCTGGACTCCTCACAAGGACGCGGCTTAGATTACGTGGAAACGTGTGCCCGCTCTTGCCGCAACTGCGGCAAAGCTATTATTCAAATGGATCTAGAGACGGTCGAGCGTCCGTACACTGGTTCGATCGCGGCACCGTTCACCGCCTATTGAAGATATGGTTGATTAGCTGCAGCATTCTGAATTGAACTTATTAGAGGATTGAGAAATGGGCGATCTATGAGGGTGCTTCGTGCGTTGCTGCGTGCTAGGAGTCGCGTGCCTCTGTGGGGGACATGTTTCTTTCTTGCATATTAGTAGGACAAAGAAGTGTGTTAATAGAAAATACTTCTTCAAACAAGAAAAGAGAGACGCTTATTTGCGCCCCACTTTTGAGAGAATTGATTACTTGTTTTGTGTAATATCATTCTTATCGTTAATGCGTATAAGCAGCCACATTCGACGTGTCGACCGCGTCGTGCAGCGAGGCATTCAGGCCGCTCGCAATAATGTTGGCGATATCTTCGATGAATTGATCGATTTCCTTAGGGGTGACGATCAGATCGTGACCCAGCGGCTGAAGCACCTCGCGAACGAGCTGAAGCCGCTCCGTCTCTTCCATTTTGTGCATCAAACCCATGACTTGTGATCCTGCGTCGCTCGTGTGCTTTGCGAGATGCTCTTCCAGCATGCGTAAGCTATCGTTCACAATATTAGAAGCGTAAACGACGGTCGGTACGCCGATCGCAACGACTGGTACGCCAAGCGTGTCTCTTGTCAGCCCTTTGCGCTTGTTGCCGATGCCGGATCCCGGGTGGATGCCCGTATCGGCGATTTGAATCGTCGTATTGACCCGCTCCAGCGCCTTCGATGCCAGCGCATCGATCGCAATAACTGCATCCGGCTTCGTCTTCTCCACGATGCCAAGGACGATTTCGCTCGATTCGATACCCGTTATGCCTAGCACACCAGGCGCAACTGCGCTCACTTGCCGATAGCCTGGCGACACTTGATCCGGCATAAGCTCGAAAAATTGACGCGTAACCATTACATTCTCAACAACTAGCGGCCCAAGCGCGTCCGGTGTAACGTTCCAGTTGCCTAGACCAACAATAAGAATTTTGGCTGTTTTGCCAATGCCGGCTCGTTCGAGGAATGCTTCGAACTCCTGTGCGAATTTCGTTGCCACTTTATCCTGAAGCGTCGTATCGCCTTTCCGCAGATCTGGCACTTCAAGCGTGACGTAACGGCCTGGCATTTTGCCAATCGCTCGCGAGCCTTGCTCCGTCTCGACATGGACGCGGGCTATCTTGATGCCGTCCTCGTCAGCCATATCGGAGTGGACGCCCGGGATTGGACCTCCGCTTGCTGTCTCAGCCATTTCCTTCGCTTCCAGAGCGAGATCGGTATGAACGTCAAAATGACGCAAATCGAGTTGATCCATGTGCATGACCATCCCTTTCCTTCTTTGCCTCTAGTGTGCGATGGCGAAGTACGTTCTATGCGGTGCAAGCGCAATGCGATATAATGGATGAACGGTGTCGGGAAAGCGCTGCGAACCATTCCATCATGTGTTGCTATTGCTTTTTGGGCTTGCCCGTGATAAGATATTTTAAGTTGTGTTGCAGTATTGGGTTTTTTCCCTTTTTACAGGAGGTGAATGTGATGCCAAACATTAAATCCGCTATCAAACGCGTGAAAACAAGCGAGAAACGTCGCGCTCTGAACGCTTCGCAAAAATCCGCACTTCGCACGGCCGTTAAATCTGCTGACCAAGCACTCGCTAGCACGGATGTAGCAGCTGCTAAAGCAGCACTCATCGCAGCTACGAAGAAGCTGGACAAAGCAGCAACTAAAGGCCTGATCCATAAAAATGCGGCTGCCCGCAAGAAATCCCGTCTGGCGAAAAAGCTGAATGCCCTTTCGGCACAAGCTTAATGAACGACGGCACTAAGCTCCTCGGAGTTTAGTGCCGTTTTTTCATTTGGGCTGATGCTGATGATCAGGCAGCTGCTGTCTGTTTGGGATGACAGCTGACGGCTGACAGTATTACCACTTTACCGCTTTACGGGTCGGAGTATGGAGCTCTAGCGGTTGCCATTATGCTTATTCACGTAAAATCGTCGATTTTGAACGACTAACGGTTGCCATTATGGCTATATCGCTGCAATCGGTTGATTACCATGCAATAATTGACTAATAAGCACGTTTGCAACCGTTAGGATTCAAAAACCACAGTTTTCAGCTGAATAAGCACATCTACAACCGTTAGAATCATCCGACCTCGCCCTCCCTCCCATAATGGAATTGCTGCATAAGGCAGCTCCCGGCACGCGGTGCAGAATAATTGAAAGAAGACTGCGTGCCGAGGCACGCAGTCTTCTTATTTGCTCTTCACGCCGAACGAGAGCAGAAACAGCTCAAGCCCAAGCGTCTTATCCACTTGGCCTGTCTTCATACGGTAGTCGAGCTCCGCGAGCTCAGACAGACTGTCGCCCAGCCGCTGCGTCGACAATCTAGACGATTTCTCGGCTGCCAGCTTTACGCGGAACGGATGAATGCTTAAATGCGAAGCAATCTGCTGCGGCGAATATTGCTGCGCCGACAGCTCCTTGACCTGCAGCATAAGGCGCAGCTGCGACGCAAGCAGCGCAGCGATCTTGATCGGCTCCTCGCGGCGGAGGAGCAATTCCCGATACAAGCGCACCGCCTTATCCTTCTGCATGCTCGCAATGGCATCAATAAGTGAAAAGACATCTTCTTCGACCGTCGAGGCCGTCAGCAGCTCTACATTCGTAACATCTATCGTTCCGCCCTCTCCGACATACAAGCACAGCTTATCCGTTTCCTGTGCCAGCTGTTGAAGCCGCGTTCCTGTACGCGTCACAAGCAGCTCCGCAGCGTCATCCATCATCGTGCGGCCTTGTTCCGCTGCCCGGCGCGCTACCCATCGGCGAAGCTCTGGTCCGTCCAGCTCGTTGAAGCTGACAAGCGCCCCTTGCTCCTTCAAACGCTTAACAAGCTTCCGCCGCTCATCGAGCTTGTCTGCGTATACCATAAACAACACGACGGTCGACTCCATCGGTTGTTCAATATATTCCAGCATCCGCTCGGGTCGATGCTCGATCTTGCCTTCCTTCGTTCCTGCGCCGGCAGCAGCAAGCACCGATGCGTCCCGTATGATAATCAGCTTCTTATCCACGAAGAAAGGAAGCGTCTCAGCCTCTGCGGCCGCCTCCTCGATAGCCGTCTCGGATGTATCGAACTTCACGATACCGAGCTCCCGCTCCTCTCGGTTGAACAGCTTGTCCGCAAGCGTCGAAGAGAACTGCTCCATGCGATAACGGTCGCTGCCGTAGGCGACATAAACGGGTCTGATTTTGCCGCTCCTCAGTTCCTTCAAAGCTTCTGTTGTTTCCATTGGCGCCCCCTTATGTAGTCAACAAAGGGATGGAGCATTGATCTCCATCCCTCTGTCCCTGAACATCTATATAAACATCAGCCGTGCAGGTCCATGGCACCTGCCGCGGTGATGGTCATACGACGTCAAGGTAAACGTCGCTGACGCCTTCCATATATTATACGCAAGGCTATCAGCATGTGTGCCGATCCGTCCGTTGTTTTATTGCTTCTTCACGGACCAGTCCTGTGTATCGATCTTATAATGAGTCGTGTTACCATCTTCGCCCTTCACGATGAAGAACAAGGAAATGCTGTCATCCGACCATGTCAGGCTGCTGATCTCGCCAGTCAGGATGCCGCTGTCAAGCAGCACCGTTCCTTCTTGTACCGAATAGACGAACACCGCTTGATCAACAACGGCTGCCGATAAAGTGCCGCTTGGAGAAACCAAAACGTTCGAAATATTAGCATCCTGGGAATCGCCCGTACTCGTAATCGCCATCGGCTCCCCATATTGATCCTTGACGATCAGCGCTGTGGAATCATTCTTCTGTAACGTGTCCGATCCAGCGACCCCCATCGTCGATGACATCGTCTCCGACATCTTCTTCGATCCATCATCAATCTCTTGCTTCGGCGGTGCAACCTCATACCCATTCGTTACACTTGTCTCAGCAGGCAGATCCGTATAAGGCGACTGTACCGAATATTTATCAGCAGCTTCCACATCTGGTGCGCTGGCTTCGTTACTCGTCACTTCTCGTCCTGTTTCCTTCGCCACACTCTTCGTCGATACTTCTGGCGATTGAATATGAACCTTCTCTTCCGACGTCGCATCCGATAAAGATTCTGTACGGTTAGCAGCAGAATCTGATGCAGCAGTGGCCATATCCATCGATTTCAGCTCAGCCGCATCATCAGACTTCGTTGGCGTGACCGGATTAGCAAATACGAGCACAAGGCCAGCGACGATACCAGCTGTAACAACACCGCCAATGGCGGTCCACGATACGTTCCTAAGCCATCCGCCCTCGCGCTTTCTTGATGTTCTCCGGCTTGTTACACCGGTTTCGGCAGGCTGATTCGGCTCAGCAACAGCCGCGCTAATCTCAGGAACAAGCTGATCAAGCTGAGGCATAATTGCATCAACCAGACTGAAGGCCGGAACGACCTTCGGCAAGCTTTCTAACTCAAGAGACAATCGCTTAAGCCGTTCGAACGTATCCGCGCAGTCGGAGCAATGCCGTATATGTGCGAATAGCACTTCAGCCTCATGATCTTCAAGATCATGATCCAGCTGCCTCTGCATATAAGTCATCACCTCTTGACAATTCATCCGCGGACACCTCCCTGTTGATATTCATGAAGCAGCGACTGCAGCTGTTGTCTCGCTCGAAATAGATAGGATTTGACCGTATTGAGCGGCAAATTAAGAGAATCTGCTATCTCATTGTATGAAAAATCCTGCAGGTAGCGCAGAACGACAACAGCGCGATGATGTGACGGAAGCATCTCAATCGCCTGTCGTATATCTTGTGCTGTAAAAGTCGACAGCACTTCATCTTCAACGTTCGACTTCTCTTGGAACACGAGATCGTGCTCCTCGACAGAGACCGTCGGCTTGCTCCGTCTAAACTTATCGATACATATGTTCGTTACAATACGCTGAATCCAAGTCTTGAATTGCGCTTTCTCTTCGTAAGAATTAATTTTGGTATAAATACGGATCAATGCTTCTTGCGCGGCGTCCATTGCATCCTGCTCATTATTCAATATATAGTAGGCTGTCCGATACACATGGGTTTCAATCTCGCGCAATAAGGTGATGAGAGCGTCGCGATCGCCCGATTGAGCCGCTCTGATGAGACTAGGCTCCACCAATGAAGGTTCCCCCTCTCATACAACCTTATCGACGTCTTCACGGCTCCAAAGGTTGCACGCTTCCTAAAATTATATTAAAGAAATTCCACACTGAATTAGTTGGCCTATGCGTAACTACCAAACTAACTTTTAGAATAACAGAAAACGAAGTCGCCGTACATAGTGCGGGTTTACAGTATATTACAGTCAATCTTTCCACTTGTGCCTGCTCCAACGAATCGACAGCTCGCCATTCGGCTTCACCGCGAAGGCTGTCTCTCCGTCCCGATCCGTGCGCCATACCGTGACACCTGCTTGAATAAGCCGTTCGATCGTCTCTGCATTGGGATGGCGGTACAAATTATCTTTACCAACCGAGATGACTGCGTAAACAGGCTTCCAATATGACAGCCAATCCGAGGATGTCGAGCCTTTGCTTCCATGATGGGCGACCTTCAGGACATCAAGACAATATTTATTACTAGTCGATAATGGCATAACCTTGGAAGAATTACTTCTTTCACATGCGCTTGAATCAGCGAATTGATCCAGCATTTCCCTCTCGGATGCCTTGCCGATATCGCCGGTTAGCAGAAACGTTCTGCCGTACAATGTGAGCAGAAACGCTACGCTGCTTTCGTTCTGATCGTCAACCTCATTCAACGGCGCTGCAGTCGTCGATGCTTCGGGCCACAATACATCTAGCGAAGCGCCATCATCTGGCTGCCATTTCATACCTGCACCAGCTTGAAACATCGGAATGCGAAGCTTCAGAGCGGTCTCCATTAGTTTAGCTGCATCCTCTGTATGCTTCACCGTGCCATTCCACCAAATCATTCGCACGGGAATCGATTCAAGCACAGCTTGCAGCCCGCCAATATGATCGGAATCCAGATGCGTAATAACCAGCAAATCGATTGCATTCACCCCTCGCTGCTTCAGCAGCGGAACGAGCACCTTTCGTCCAATCTCGAACGGATCCTGCTTCGCCTGCCATGATTCCTTCTCTTTGCCGAAAGTGACCGTACCTCCGCCATCAACCAGAATATGCTTTCCGCTTCCGGTCCGAATGAGTATCGAGTCGCCTTGCCCGATATCCAGTGCACTGAATTGTGCCGTTCGATCGAACGCATCCGGCATCCAGGCATATCCGAGCAAGGCTGCAATCATGATAACAGCTGCTGTCATGCCAGCAAGCTGCCGGTGACCGCTTATGGCTGACCGTGCTTGTTCACTGCCGCTATCGAGCGGTATTGTAATGGCGTCTGCCGCTGATGATGCCGATGCCCGCTCCAAGCGCATTCGACGGTCATTCGACCATTGTCTCGCAGCACGAACGCCGACTCCCATCGACAAATACCACAATACGATCCACCAGATCGGCGGCTGTGCCCATACCGTTTGCCAACCTCGCAGCTCTGCTGTATATCGTACGAGCACGAAGGTCAGCCCGTTCATTGTCTGTCCCGCGGCAGCCAGCCATTGACTGACCAACGCCCAGATCGGCCCCAGCGCTAGCGATGCCGCGCCTAATGGCATTACAATGAAGCTTATGAAGGGCACAAATACGAGATTAGCCGGAATTGACAGCGGATTCCACTGATTGAAGTAATAGATGGAGATCGGAAACGAGACAAATTGGGCAACTAACGTCACGACGACTAGATCAAGCAGCGCCTTCCCCTTGCGCCAGTTCGGCAGCAGTCCACGCACAGGTGCAACACCTAGAATAAGTCCCGCAGTAACAAGATAAGACAGCTGAAAGCCGACATTGTGTATGTAGGAAGGATTCCACAACAGCATCAGAATCGCCGATGCGGATAGAAGATGCAGCCCATCCTTCAATCGATTCGCATAGGCTGCGAGTAAGCCAATGACCGCCATCAAGCCTGCCCGTACAACCGATGGTGAAGCACCGGACATAAGAACATAGAAAGGCGTGAGTGCTGCCATCATAAGCAGGGCACGTTCACGCGGCACGCGAATCAACCGAAGCAGCGCATGAACGACATAGAGAAAGACGGCAACATGCAGTCCTGATATTGCTAATATATGCGTAAGCCCGAGCGCTGAAAACTGCCTGAACACCTCGGGGTTCATATCATCGCCGCTGCCAAGAACAAGCCCTTTCATATAACCCGCTTGCTCTTCTGGGTACAACTCCTCCATCTTGGAACCGAGCCAGCTGCGGATAACATCGATATGTCCTAGCATTGCCGCTATCGTATACGGTGAACTTGGTGAAATTGAAGCTTGTTCAGCCCCCTTCACTCGCAGCAGCCAATAGATATGATTCGTTGACTGCAAATAAGAGCGGTAATTAAAGCCTCCTGCGTTCGAAGGGCCTGAAGGACGTTCGAGCACCCCCTTCACCTGCATTTGCTCGCCACGCCGCCAAGTATAAGCCTGCTGCTGTTCTTCCTCGGTCAGGAGCTTCAATTGCACCTGCACCCTTTCATTAATTAATCTCGGAGTTGTTTCAGTGTTCACATGTATCGATGATGCACGAAGCTGGAATTGCACGCTGTCACCATCCACTTGAACGGGAGACAGAATCATCCCCTCTACCTCTACTTCAAAAGTAACGGGCGGATAGCTGCTTTGTGCCGTTATCATCAGATCCTTCAGCCCAGTAGCACCTCGATCATCTGACCATGCCGCCCATACACACCCGGCACAGCAGACAGCTAAGCACAGCACCGCTGCTCGGCTCGTCGACTCTTTCATTAACACCGCAGCCGTCAGCATGAGAATAAGCCCGCCGCCCAGCAGCAGCTTGTTGAACAGCGGCTGGCTCGCGACAGCTATGCCAAGCGTCCAGCAGACAGCAAGCCACACAATAATACGCCGATTGATCACGCGCCACCCTCCTTTTCCGCTAGACACGCACAGAAAAAAAGAAAAACCTCTCGTACATCCTCCCCCTATGAGAAGGCGTGCACGAGAGGTTCTTCCTCTGCAAGCTGCATTATGAGATAACCGAACGAGACGTTTTCTCGGGCGGTTCATATTGGTCAATTGTTCGGAAAATAATACCTTTGCTCCGCATCAATGTCTCCACCTTCTCGCTATCCTTCGGATAGGGCCGATGAAACACGATTTCGCGGATGCCGCTGTTGGCGAGCATATTCGCGCAAGTCCAGCACGGTTGATCGGTCACATAAACGGTTGAACCTTCACGATCATTCCGGTCAGTAAATAACAGCAAATTTTGCTCCGCATGGATCGTTCGGATGCAGCGCTCTTTCTTCACCATGGTTTCCGTACCATTCACGATATCCATCGCATATTCCTCAACGATCATACAGCCGGCTTCCAGACAATCTTCTACACCCATCGGTGCGCCGTTATATGCCGTTCCTAACAGCTTCTTTCCTTGCACAAGCACTGCGCCGACATGCCGCCGATTGCAGCGGGATCTTGTAGCGACCATATACGCGATATCCATAAAATATGTATCCCAGTCCTTGCGGGATGCATCTTGATTAGCTTGCGCCATTCGACATTCTTCCTTTCCTTACGTCCTCGCTCTCCCTAGGAGCCGATGCAACGGATATTACGTTTATTGTCGCATATTTATGGAAGAGCGACAACCGAGGCGCGCAGCTTCTCGATCATCTTCGCGCCGATCCCTTTCACCCGGTCCAAATCATCAATCGACCGGAAAGGGCCATTCGCCTCTCGGTCGGCTACGATCGCCGCAGCCTTCGCAGGTCCAATGCCCGGCAGCTCGTCCAATTGCTGAGCAGTAGCGTGATTGATGTCGATGCGCCCGTCGGAAGCAGCGCTCGGGATTGTTGTCGAATCTTCGCTATTAGAAGCAGAGGCTGGTTGTGCTGCTTCAGTTAAATCCGCATGGGGAACAACCTGTGAAGATTCGATCGATCCTATTTTATTGCTGCTCGCTTGACGGGTAACGTCTGCTCCGTTGGGCGTTGTATCTGGGACTGCCGAATCAACAGGCAAGGCCTCTCCTGCTGACGAGCCCGAGCCCGATCCCGCGGTTTCCTCCATCAGCAGCGCGTTCAGACTCTCGTTCAACGGCTGCCAGCCTTCCTCTGTCCCCTGCTTCATCCGATAAATACCGAATCCTGCAAGCAGCGCCCCAAGACAACCAATCAAGATCGCAAGGCGAAGCGGCTGCATACGACGCGACGATTCCGATCGAGACAACATCTCTTTAACCTCCATATCATTTTCTCCTAATCGCATTTCATTTTCATAAATATTCGTCATGCTGGCCACGCTCTCTTGCATACAGTAGTAAGAGCATAAACAGGTCTTGCCGCCTAAAGCTTGATCACAGTTGCAAGGGAGGGGTACCGATGAATGTCGGGTTTATCGGCACAGGCAGCATGGGCAGCCTGCTCATCGGCGCATTCATCACATCGGGCGCGCTCAAGCCATCACAGATCGCGGCGAGCAATCGGACGATTGCCAAGGTCGAAAGTTTGGCTATTCAATATCCAGGCTTGCGGGTCAAAAATACGAATGCCGATGCCGCTCTAGGACGAGATATCGTCTTCTTGTGCATCAAACCGCATGAGTTCCATTCCGTGCTCGCCGATCTGCGCGATACACTCCGCCCGGATCAGCTCGTCGTGTCGATTACGAGTCCGGTCATGCTTGCGCAGCTGGAAGACTGGCTGCCGTGCAAAGCGGCCAAAGTCATTCCGAGCATTACGAACCATGTCGGCAGCGGAGCTACGCTATGTATGTATGGAAGCCGCGCGAATGACCAAGACCGCGATCGTCTCGAGCAGCTTCTGCGCCATATAAGCGAGCCCATCCGCATCGACGAGCAGTATACACGAATTGTGTCCGACCTCTCGAGCTGCGGACCGGCATTCTTTGCCTTCTTCCTCCAGCACTTTGTTGAGGCAGCGGTAGAAGAAACCGGCATCAGCCATGAGAATGCGCTTGCCGTCGCGAGTGCGATGCTGCTCGGCACAGGCCGTCTGCTCACAGAGGGCGGCATGACGCCCGAGCAGATTCAAGAACGTGTCGCCGTGCCAGGCGGGATTACAGCAAAGGCACTGGAGCTGCTTCATTTGGACTGTGACGGCATGTTTAACCGCCTTATTCGTACGACACACGCCAAGTATAAAGAGGATGCGAGCAAAGTCGCCACCTCCCTATACGGCGAAGAGGTGAACGGCCAGTAACACGCTATGCTTTAGCGTGACAGGCCGCTCACCTCTTCAAGAGCGGATCTTCTATTATTGAGGTCGTTCAATTCATCATTAAACGAACAACGATTAGTTCGCTACGATATTCACAAGCTTGCCTTTAACAGCAATCACTTTGCGAATGGTCTTGCCTTCAATCGCCTGCTTCACTTTGTCAAGCTCCTTCGCCAGGCGCTCCATTTCCTCTACGTCCGTATCAGCAGCAATGCTGAGACGCTCCGCGATTTTGCCGTTTACTTGGACGACGATTTCGACCTCCTGGTCGACTGTCCAAGCTTCCTCGTATGTCGGCCAAGCCACATAAGTGATCGACTCCGAGTGACCCAGCTTCTCCCACAGCTCTTCCGCGATATGCGGCGCAAGCGGCGACAGCATCTGTGCAAAATGCTCCATGGCTTGACGCGGCAGTACTTCCGCCTTGTACGCATCGTTGACGAAGATCATCAGCTGGCTGATCGCCGTGTTGAAGCGCAGTGCTTCGAAGTCTTCCGTCACCTTCTTGATCGTACGGTGCCAAGTCCGTTTGAATACGTCGCTGCCGTCTCCATCCGTAATCTTGGCATTCAGCGTTCCGTCCTCGCTTACAAACAGGCGCCATACGCGGCTCAAGAAGCGATGCATGCCTTCTACGCCGCTCGTATTCCATGGCTTCGTCGCTTCCAGCGGTCCCATGAACATCTCGTACATACGCAGCGTGTCGCCGCCGAACTCGTTGACAATAACGTCCGGGTTAATAACGTTGCCGCGCGACTTGGACATCTTCTCGTTGTTTGTACCGAGAATCATGCCTTGGTTGACCAGCTTATGGAAAGGCTCTTTCGTGTCTACTACACCGATATCATACAATACTTTGTGCCAGAAGCGTGCATACAGCAAGTGAAGAACGGCATGCTCTGCACCACCGATATACAGATCAACCGGCAGCCACTCGCGCTGCTTCTCCTTCGAGCAGATCTCCTCGCTATTGTGCGGATCGATGAAGCGCAGGTAGTACCAGCAGCTGCCTGCCCATTGCGGCATTGTATTCGTCTCGCGGCGGGCTTTCATGCCCGTTTCTGGATCGATCGTCTCCACCCATTCCGTTACGTTCGCCAGCGGAGATTCACCCGTGCCTGACGGCTTGATCGCATCAACATCAGGCAGCAGCAGCGGCAGCTCCGATTCCGGAACCGGCTTCATTGTGCCGTCCTCCAGATGCAGAATCGGGATTGGCTCGCCCCAGTAGCGTTGACGGCTGAACAGCCAGTCTCTCAGGCGATAAGTCGTCTTGCCTTTACCTTTGCCCTCTTGCTCCAGATAAGCGATCATCTTCGCAATCGCTTCCTCATTGCCCAATCCGTTCAAGAAGCCGGAGTTGACGTGCTCACCTTCGCCCGTGTAAGCCTCTGCTTGCACATCACCGCCTTTAAGAACTTCGACGATTTTCAGGCCGAACTGCTTCGCGAACTCCCAGTCACGCGTATCGTGGCCTGGAACAGCCATGATTGCGCCTGTGCCGTAGCCAGCCAGCACGTAGTCAGCAATCCAGATTGGCAGTTTCTCGCCGTTCACCGGGTTGACAGCATAAGCACCTGTGAATACGCCTGTTTTCTCCTTCGCAAGGTCCGTACGCTCCAGATCGCTCTTACGTGACGCAAGCTCTTGGTATGCCTCAACAGCCGCCTTCTGCTCGGCTGTCGTAATGGCAGCTACAAGCTCATGCTCTGGCGCCAATACGCAGTATGTTGCACCGAACAATGTATCCGGACGCGTCGTAAATACGACGAGCGACTCGCTGCTGCCGTCGATTGCGAACGTAACTTCCGCACCCGTCGACTTGCCGATCCAATTGCGCTGCATTTCTTTAATGCTTTCGGTCCAATCAAGCTCTTCAAGATCCTCAAGCAGACGTTCAGCGTATTCCGTAATTTTCAATACCCATTGACGCATTGGCTTGCGTACCACTGGGTGGCCGCCGCGCTCGCTCTTGCCGTCGATAACTTCTTCGTTTGCAAGAACCGTTCCGAGCGCCTCGCACCAGTTAACTGGAACTTCAGCAACATAGGCAAGCCCTTTTTTGTACAGCTGGATAAAAATCCACTGCGTCCATTTGTAATAATCCGGATCCGTCGTGCTGAATTCGCGGTCCCAGTCATACGAGAAACCAAGCGATTTGATCTGACGGCGGAAGTTGTTAATGTTCTTGACCGTAATTTCACGCGGATGCTCACCCGTATCGAGCGCATGCTGCTCAGCAGGAAGGCCGAACGCATCCCAGCCCATCGGATGAAGGACGTTATAACCGCGCATCCGCTTATAGCGGGAAACGATATCCGTTGCCGTATAACCTTCTGGGTGACCGACGTGCAGGCCAGCACCTGATGGATACGGGAACATATCTAGTGCATAAAATTTCGGTTTGCCCAGCTCCTCTTGGGTAGCAAACGTCTTGTTCGCATCCCAGTAGCGCTGCCACTTCGGCTCGATAGCAAGCGGGTTATAGCCCTGTTGATTCTGATTGTCTTGACTCATTAAGAAACTTCTCCCTTCGCGACACTTTGTGACACTTTCATTCATCCAAGGTAATTCGAGGTAAATTCAAACTCAGCAATCCAATAACCACTTATCTTTCCTTGAATTAAAAAAACCTCCCGTCCCAGCGTATAACGCTAGGGACGAGAGGTTGTTATTCCCGTGGTACCACCCTAGTTAGCGCGGACGTGCTTCGTCCAATCGCTCACTCCATGCCCATAACGCGGGCGAATCGGCACTATGTAACAGATCATCTGCTCCATCGTGCGGCTCCGAGGCGAGATTCTTCACGCGTCCGCACCGGCTTGCACCTACCGCCGGCTCTCTGAAGCGTACGTCTGCGAATACTGCTCCTCATCTTGGCCTGTTATATAAAAAGATTATAGGAGAAGCCGCAGATGATGTCAACCAATCCACAATCGTAAACGGCCGTACCACCGCACGATTGCCTGCCGAATGAATAAAAAGGATGATTTTGCGGTAAAATGATAGGTATGACCATTCATGGCGTGTTGCAGCTTATTCAACAAATATACACCGAATGATTGACAGCAGCTATAATATCAAGCTATTCTATCGTGTAGACCTTATATAGACAGGTGGTATGTGAAATGTCATTCAATCCGGTTATTATCGACATTGCTGACTCCGGGGATTACAACAACAAAGAAAAGATCTACCAGCTCATCGTAACGCTCGATGACAATTCGCGCACCCGCTTCTTCCTGAAGAAGGATCCGGAATGGCAGCTGGTCGACGTGGCTCGCTTATTGAATATTCCGTGCCCTGTATGTCGCAAAGATTACTACTGCAGCTGCATGAAACGCCATCTGCCTAGACTTGAAGAGCAGTTCAAGGCGAAGATTGACAGCTATGCAGACCGCCTCAAATTCATTGGCTAAGAGTGAAGTAAAGAATGCGACTAGCCCCGTATTGCCAAGATGTCTCTTCCACTGGGAAAGCGGACTTCTTCGCGATGGCGGGGCTTTTTGCTATTCAACCCAACCTAACCGTACCTGCCAAAATAAACGCGCTGGGCCATCTATGGCTCAGCGCGTTCGCTTGCGGTGAATGATAAGTGCACTACTTGTATGCCGCGAAGAACAGCCGTTCCGCTCCTTGTGGCGCCTCGCCCGTCAGCGGCTTGGTGCTGAAGTCAGCGAATCGCTCCACTCGCAAGAAGCCCGCACGCAGCAGTGCGGAGACGAGCCAGTCCGTATCGTACGCTCGCTCCACATGCGTCTCCTCAATGCGAACGAACCGGCCGGATCGGTCCTGCTCATCCCGTGCAAAGATCGTGAGCGCATGCTCTATTTCTTGGAGCTGCGGATCGAATTCGCATGTCCATATGTAAGCTACATCCCGTTCATCGAGCGTAAACGGCTGATGATCCGCATACCGCTGCAGCTGAGCCGGCGGCAGCACATCGAACAAGAAAACGCCGCCTGTGCGCAGCCCTTGGTAAGTAGCGCGAAACGCAGCCTCTACGTCCTCTTCCTCGGTCAAATAGTTCAGGCAATCGCAGAACGAGATCACCGTGTCTACCTGTTCCGGCAGCTCCCACTCCCGCATATCCTGCTGCAGCCAGCGAACCGAACCGCTTCCAAGGCGAGATTGATTTTGCGGCGACTCATCCCATTTGCCGCGTCCAATCGTCAGCATATCTGCCGAGAGGTCGATGGCATAGACATGAAAGCCCGACTTGGCAAGCGGGATCGACAGATTGCCCGTGCCGCAGCCAAGATCAACGACCGAATGCGGCATCTCCCCGCCCTGCGACCAGATTGTTCTTGCAAAACGAAGCCAATCGGCATACGGCATATTCTCCATGAGCCGGTCATAGACAGTGGCAAACTGTCGATAGGACGCCATCATTGCACTGTTCCTTTCGCAGCATCTGCCGAGCTGTCTTCGTTCGGCTTAGCAATCAGCTTCGTCCAGTTGCCTTCCTGCTCCACCAATCCGTCGCGCATGAGCTTGCCAAGCGCACGTTTGAAGGCCGATTTACTAATGCCGAAGCGCTGCTTAATCAGGTCAGCCGGCGTCTCGTCTGAATAAGGCATCGCGCCGTTCGGTCGTTCCTTCAAGAACGCGAGCACCCGATCCGCATCCTCCAGACGGCCAACTTCCTTCCGTTCGCCAAGCGAAAGGTTAACGCGTCCGTCCTCACGGACGAACGTAACGCGCGCGCGCACCCGCTCGCCGAGCCGCAGCGTCCGATTGCGCTCGGCAGCCGGAATCATGCCGAAGGCGCCAAAGCCCAATACGCCGCCGTCCAGCAGGACGAATGAGCCCATCTGCAGCGTCTTCGTTACCCAGCCTTCAATCCAGCGATTGCGCCAGTCAGAAGGCGCACGGAACACTTTGGGCGTGAAATCATCTTCGCCTGCAAGCTTCGCAATAAGCCGCCCCTGCTTATCATTGTGCAGAACAACGAATACTTCGTCGCCGATAATCGGACGGAAGTCTTTGTTCTCCGGCAGCTCCGACAGCGGAAGCAGCAGTTGGCGGCCAAGGCCGATTTCGAGGAAGCAGCCGAGCCGAGGATGAATATCCGCTACACGAAGCCGTGCCATTTCGCCCAACGTAATGAGCGGTTTGCGCATCGTCGCCGAGATTCGATCATCCGTGTCATAATAGATGAATACCTCGACGTCATCGCCGACCTTTATTTTCTGGCCAACAATTTCACTGTAATGGAGCAGCACATCCTGCGTCCCATCTGTTACAAAGAAACCATAGGGCGACACTTCGCGTGCCACCCGCAGTCGAACAATCGTACCGGCAATCATGCGAACTCCACGACTTTCGCATCGGACCAGAGCCGTTCAAGATTGTAGTAGTCGCGCTCATCACGGTGGAAGACGTGCACCACGATATCGCCAAGGTCAATTAGCACCCAACGAGCCGAGTCCATCCCTTCGATACCGCGAACGCGGACGCCAACCATCTCCGCCTGTTTGCGAATTTCGTTAGTAATTGCTTGCACCTGTACATCTGAATTACCAGAGCAGATAACAAAATAGTCGGCTACGAGCGAAATCTCCTTCAAGTTAAGCGCTACGATGCGAGTCGCTTTCTTCTCTTCCGCAGCTGCAACTGTTACTTCCAGCAATCGTTCAGCATTTACTGTCATTCATTCAGCCTCCATTACTTGTCTTACCATATCATTACGCGCCAGCACGGTCAGCGGGAAGATTCGTTTGCCCTTCTCGATGAGAAAAGTTATGGTACCGTCGAATCCCGTCAACAACGCCTTCTCGACACTATGCTCGGCTTCGCTTCGAATTTTATTCACGCCAGGAAAGTCGCGGCTTGGCTCCATATAATCAGCAAGGCATACGATCTTCTCCAGCAGCGTCATGCCAACTCGGCCCGACGTGTGATATCGAATCGCATCCAGCACTTCAGGATCCGTCACGCCATAATCGCGTTCTGCTATTAAAGCGCCAACAGGAGCGTGCCACAGCTCTTTATCGTAGTCGAGCAGCTCCTCAGGAAGCTTCTCTTCACGAATGATCTGTTCCATTCGCGCTGTCGGCCAATACTTGGCTACGTCATGCAGAATCGCTGCCAGCTCAGCACGGACAGGATCCACGCCGAACCGTTTCGCCAGCTCGACCGACGTTTCCATTACGCCCTGCACATGAAGCCAACGCCGCTCCGGCATCTCCGCCTTCACCGATTCAATCATCGCTTCGCGGTCCATACAGCCCCTCCTTCATAATTTCTGAATAGACTGGCTCCGATACCATATACCGAATCGATCGGCCGCTCATGCGCCGACGCCTAATATCGGTTGAAGAAATGCCCATTGGCGGCATTTCGATGACATCTACACGACGCCGCAATTGCTCGGGCAGCCGCTCCAGAGCAATCGGCTCATCCGGCCGCTCGACACCGATGAAGCGGACAAGCTCCGCTAGTTCATCGATCCGATGCCACTTCGGCAGATCATGAATTCGATCCGACCCGATAATATACGCGAATGTACAGTCCGGCTCTCGAACCATCAGCTCGACAATTGTATCGTAGGAATAGCTGACGCCGCCGCGTTCCAGCTCGATCGTATGCGCCTTGAAACGCGGCTCGCCCGCGATTGCTAACCGAACGAGGAGCAGACGCTTCTCTGCGTCTACCCCTTGTGTACCTTCTTTCAGCGGCGGCACATTCGTCGGGATAAACCATACCTCGTCCAGCTGACACACATCAAGCGCCGTCTCTGCTGCCAGCAGGTGACCGATATGGATCGGGTCGAATGTACCGCCCATGATGCCGATTCTCTTCATCGATTAGCGAGGCAGCTCGATCGTCTTGTGATCGCGCGACTCTTTGTAGAGAACAATCGTTTTGCCAATAACTTGAACCAGTTCACAACCCGCTCCTGCTGCCAGCTCAGCGCCAACCTCCCGCGGATCCTCGGAGCTGTTGTTCAGCACGTTAACCTTGATCAGCTCCCGAACTTCAATCGCCTCTTCGATATGGCGAACGAGCTGCTCGTTCATACCGCCCTTGCCGATTTGAAAAATCGGCGTCAAATGATGCGCCATCGAGCGCAAATACCTTTTCTGCTTGCCTGTCAACATGGATGTTGTCCCTCTTTCTGCTTGCCATTAATCTCTTGTCTTATATCTCTTATTGCTGCAATGCCTCCAGCACCGTCTCTCGCATCGCTGCTGCTGGCGCCGGCTGCCCTGTCCAATACTCGAATGCGTAAGCGCCTTGATAAATAAACATACCCAGGCCGCCATGTATGCGGCAGCCTGCACGCTCTGCATCCGCTAGAAACTTCGTCTTCATCGGATTATAAATAATATCGCTTGCCACCGCTCCAGGCTTCAGCCATGAAGCATCGACCGGCGTCTCTTCCACATTCGGGAACATACCGGTTGAAGTTGTATTAATGACAATATCTGCATCCGCACATACGCGCTGCAGCTGATCGTTACCAACACCGAATACCGCTGTCTGCCCATTCAATGAAGCGGCAAGCTCGATCGCCTTCTGCTCCGTCCGATTGGCAATCGTAATCGATGCCGGCGCTTCCTTCGTGAGGGCATAGACGATGCCGCGCGCAGCACCGCCAGCCCCTAGCACAACAATGCGTTTGCCAGCAAGCTGAGGCTCCGCCTCTTCCTTCAGCGAACGCACATACCCGATGCCATCCGTGTTGTAGCCGGTCAATACGCCATCGTTATTCACGATCGTATTCACCGCTCCAATAGCTGCCGCAGACTCGTCGATATGATCGAGATACTGCATGACATCCAGCTTGTGCGGGATCGTTACATTGACCCCGCGAATGCCCATTGCCCGGACACCTGCAATGAAATCGCCAAGCTTGTCCCCTGTAATATGAAACGCCGTGTACACGCCGTTAACGCCTTTCTCACGAAACGCCCGGTTCATCATAATCGGCGACTTGGAATGGCGGATCGGATCGCCAATGACGCTGAACAGAACCGTATGGCTGTCTACATGCTGAACCGCGTCTGCCTTACTCTCTGCTGCTGCAGTCATTCGAGCCACTCTCCTATCGGTTCGAACGCCAGCGCGGATGATCGATCAGATCAACGCACGGCGCACGTGAACTTTGATCCCCTTCGGTGCGTAGACATCTACGACCGCTCCTGCCGTACTGTTCGCACGCATCCAGCCTAAGCCCGATACGAACACATCGTATTCGCCGCCGCGCGGTATACGAAGCGAATGACGCGTCCATACCGGCAGCTCGTCCAGCTCTTCGACAGATGGCGGTGACAGCAGTTTGCCTTTATGGTTGGCATACAGCTCGTCTGCACGCTCGAGCTTCGTCCGATGGACATCCAAGCCGTTCGATAGATAGAGCGTAAACGACTGATGATCACCGGATACAAAATCAAACCGCGCCAGCGCGCCAACAAACATCGATTGGCCTTCATCCAGCTGGTACACGAGCGGTTTGATCGGCTTGTCAGGCGTAATCGCCTGCAGCACGCTCCGCGGAACAACCTCCGTCATCCGGTGGTTGTAGACAATGCCTGGTGTATCAATGATCGCCTTGCCATCATCGAGCGGAATATGAACCGCATCAAGCGTCGTGCCCGGATAACGAGATGTCGTCAACTCCGCATCCAGATCGCTGTAATCATGAATAATCCGATTAATGAGCGTTGATTTGCCAACGTTCGTTGCACCAACCACATAAACGTCGCGTCCGCGGCGATAGTATTCGATTGCATCAACGACGCGATCAAAGCCGATGTTGCGCTTCGCGCTACACAACACAACCTCAACCGTACGAAGCCCCTGCTCCTTCGCCTGCTGCTGTACCCAGTTGCGGAGTCGGTTGTGGTTGACCGCCCGCGGCAGCAGATCGACTTTATTCACAACGAGCAGCACGGGGTTGTTGCCTACAAACCGCTGCAGGCCCGAGATGACGCTGCCTTCGAAATCGAAAATATCAACGATATGAACGACCAGACTGTCCGTGCTGGCAATGCCGCCAAGCAAACGCAGGAAGTCGTCCTGATCGATTGCAATCGAAGAAGCGTCGTTATAATTCTTAATCCGGAAGCAGCGCTGGCAAATGGTTGGCGTTCGTTCCAATGCCGATGCAGGGATATAGCCCGCGCGCTCCTTATCTGTCGTCTGCAGCTTCACGCCGCAGCCGGCGCAGCCTGTATCCTTACTTGGTTGTTCTGTTCCTGTCACTTCGTTTCCTCCTCATACCATAGACCCTTTTTGCGCAGGCTTCTCAGCGCGATTCGCTCGATCATTCGATTGACGCGGGTCATCACGCCTTCATCCTTTGGTGCGATCGGCAGAACGAGAATCGTGTACAATCCTAATCGGTTACCGCCGAGTACGTCCGTCATCATCTGGTCACCAATGACAGCCGTCTGATCTTTGCGTAAGCCGAGAATTTCGAATGCTTTGCGGAACGCTTTATTGCTAGGCTTCCGAGCGAGTGGAATGTATGGAATGCCGAGCGGATCGGCAAAACGTGACACGCGCACATCATTATTATTGGAAACGATGACAATCTTGAAGCCATGCTTGTGCAGCTTGTCCAGCCATTCGATCAATCTTGGCGTGGCATGCGGTTCCTTGGCTCCGACCAGCGTATTGTCGAGATCGGTAATAATGCCTTTGATTCCGCGGCTTGCAAGCGCTTCGATGTCAAGATCGTATACAGAATTAAGGCGTAAATTCGGCAACAGCCGTTCAAACATAGTTTCGACTCCCCTGAAATGACCTGCTTACTATACAACGAAACTATACCATAATAGCCGAAAATGTTGCAAAAAAATACCGCATGACGCCGAATCGGCGTCATGCGGTCGATTACCTGCTGCTACATCCGATCCCGTATGGAGCGTACCATCGATAAGAAACGATCGACCTCCGCCTGATCGTAGACGGTTGTTCCATATTTGGCTCGTTCGAAGCAATCTGCTACTGTCTTCAAATCGGCACGCAAATACGTACGTTCCTTCGCCCATCGGTCCGCAGCTTCTCGTATCGTTTCCCATTCTTCCCGATGAAGGCCCTTCCGTCTCGCAAAGCGTACCAGCCGATTCGTCTCAACGACGATCCGCTCGTTGGCGTTGCTTGCCCGGTATCGAATACGAGCGTAAGCATCAGCCAGTCTCTGACGGCGGAACCAAGCGTATACGAGCATCCCAGCCGCGGCTGCAAGGAAGAACCACATTGCCGCACGTGCTGAGAAGAACGATCCGTTTGATTCTACGACAGACGCATCGGTCATATCCGACAGGTCAACGTCAGGAACGACAACCTCTTGCTCGTCTTCGATCGGGTATGGGAACTCGAAGCCAGGTGTCGCTTCGAATGGAATCCAGCCGAAGCCGCTGAAGTAAATCTCAACCCATGAATGTGCATCTGCATTACGAACCGTATACGTTCCTTCGCCATTCGGATTACGCACAGCTTCATTTGGCACAAAGCCTTGATTTCGCATTTCGTCTTCATTATAAGGGAGAACGCCTGGCGCATAGCCTTTGACCCAGCGGACGGGCAGCCCTGCCGTACGTCCAAGTACTGCCATTGCCGTCGAGAAGTAATCGCAATACCCTTCCTTCACTTCGAATAAGAAGGAGTCAACAAAGTCGGGGCTATTGCGCAGCGAAGTATCCGGTTCGTTCGTATAAGCGTAATTATCCTTCAGATAAGTCTGGATTCGCAGCGCTTTCTCATAATCGTTCGTTGAACCGGCCGTAATCTGCTCCGCCAGCTTCGCAACTCGGTTCGTAACCGTATTCGGCAAATGATAGTATTGCTGATGCTCGGCTTTATTCGGATCCGATGCTCCCCACCCAGCCGTTGTCTGGCTCAAAGCGGTATTGTTGAGCACTGGCAGCTCCGATACGACGGAATACGTCTTCGGATAAGCATTCTTACTGGTTATGTTCATAAGCGCTCCTAACCAGCGAAGCTCCCAGCCTTCCGGATTCCAGCTCAATTCAGACGGGATATTGCCGGTCTTATCATCGCCAACCCAGCGAAGCTGCTTGGCAGGTGCGGCGGCGAACAGTACCGGATACGAATCTTCCTCGCGAAGCATCGTAAACGACTGTGTAATTTCAATTGTCTTCGCCTTGCTGCGGTCCTCATGAATCGGCAGCTGTTGATTCTGCTTTAAGCCTGTAATCTGTTCGCCGGTATCTGCTGGCTCCGCCCATCCATTGCCCGTATAATCTGAACGGGTCTCGCCCCGCCAATAGCTGCGGTGGGACGTGCTGACGGACATCACAGGCGAATAATCGAACTCAAAGCCTCCGCCAAGCTCTAGATCGTTGCGGCTATAGCCCGAGCTTGAATCCCCCGAAGAGATATCGCCAACGCTTCCTAGTACGGGAAGCTCGTCCGTATAAGAGCCGATTACCTTCTTGCCGTGGGATTCTGCCCACAACGTATAAGGATCCTTCATAATCGGCGCAATGCTTGGCGTTATAATACCGAGAACCATAATGCCAGCAATAATGGTCACAACCGGGAAGAAGAAGCTGATCGGATATTCCAGCAGCTCTGACCAGCTGTTCGGATGCTCGCGCTGAAACCGATTGAAATGATCGGCTACGAGCCATGCTAACGATGCGAATATCGCCCAAGCCGTCTGATCCCACAAATAAATCACCGTGTAGGAGTCGGCAATCATTAGCGACAGCAGGCTCGCTCCCGCGAATATAACGATGCGTCTGCGCGTGACCGCCCATAGCGAGAAGAATAAGGTCATCCCCCATACTAATGCCACAAGCTGGATGAACGGACTTAATTGAGCCCCATTATCTACGGCCCATGTCCACAGACTCGATACCGATCGCCAGCTCGCGGGCTCGATATACTTGTAGCCCGCCGTGTGGCCGGAAACAATAAGCAACATGACAGCCTGCATCACCATTCGATAAGGCAGCCGCCATGGGATGATCCACTCCAGCGCGACAATTGAAAGAAGCGCGAATTGCACGCAGCTGTATGTTTCTTCCCACCAGTAGCCTTCGAATACATGTGCTAACTGCCAGATCATGATCGCTGTCAGCAGCGTTGCAATTCGTCTATACCAGCTGTCTCGAAGTGCCGCTCCCAGCCGAGCGATCAAAGCAGCTGGCCGGTTAGCTGCTTTCGAGGTTCTGACTGTTCTTGCCATCGTCATGAAGCGCCGCCCCCTTCCAGCACAGACGGAAGCTCTTGCAGCTGCCTTACGCTATGTGCGGTCCACCCTTTGGCACGAAGCGATTGCAGCCATGCTGTCTTAATCTGCCTACCCAATCTCGTATCTAGCTCATCAACGCCGATATACGTCAGTGCCACCCCTTTGCGGGACAGCCAGTTCATCGCGCGAAGCATGTCCTCATTCGCAGCACCCGATATAATGACGACGAGTGTACCAGGCTCCCAGACAGGCTCAAGGCGCTGAATGGAAACGAACAGAGGCTGCACAGCATCCGGCTCCACGATCGTAAGATGGCGGATCATCTGCTCGCGCTGTTCGATGCCCGTCCGCGGCTGGAGAACCGTCGAGCGTTCGCCAGGTGATACGAGACCCATCGCAGTTTCATGTCTCATGCCCAAATCAATAATAGAAGCGGCTACGGAGACGGCGAGCTCGAATCGCTCCTGCCGAATGCCATAAGCCTCGGAGTGCCGGTCAAGTATGACGATCGTACGAGGAAGCGACTCGCGTTCAAACGCTTTCGATTTCCATTCGCCTGTCTTCGCCGTTGCATTCCAATGCACACGCGACAGCTTATCGCCGTGCAAATATTCCCGGACGCCATTAATTTGCGTCGTTTCCTTCGCTGCGCGGGGCGCAGAAGCGTGTGAGTGCGGTCCGCGCAAGCCGCGGCGGATGCGGTACCAGTTGCGCAGCGGCACGGCCTGCGGCGCTATGCTGAACGCTGCTTTCGCTTCGAATGAACCGCTATGCTCGAACAAGCCGAATACATCCCGCGTCAAACATTGCGTCGGCGCGAACTGATAGACGCCCCGTTTGAGCGGCGGGGTCGAATAATGGACTTCACCTGAACGCTTCCAATTCGGAACAAATGATGTTTCGAACGGAATCGATTGACCATCATGGCGGAGCAGCCTATCCCGAACGAGGACGTACGGCAGCGGATAAAAGCCAGGAACCCGAATATCGAGTGCTACCTCCACGCTCATGCCGCTGTGCAACGTTCCGTCGCCGCTGCTATTCTGAGAAACTCTTCGCGTTCCCTGCGCAAGCCGAATGCCTGACCATTGACCTAGAATAAGATAAATAATAAGAACGTTCAGGATGACGAACAGCATGATCGGCGTTTTGCCGCCTTGAAACATAAAGTACATAATATTAAAAACATAGATGACCGCGACAAATGTCCAGCGCCAGCGGTTGGAAGAGCGATTGCTCCCTCGCATAATCATCGCTCCAGACGGACCGGCACCTTCGTCTGTTGGAGGGCGTCCTGTACAATATCTTCGGATTTCAGCCCGTTCATCCTCGCTTCAGCGTGCAGGATGATCCGGTGCGGAAGGACCGCTTCCGCCATACGCTTCACATCATCCGGCGTCACAAATGTCCGCTCACGCAGGAAAGCAGAGGCGCGCGCAGCACGCATAAGGGATACAGCAGCACGAGGGCTCGCCCCGATAAGTGTTCCACGGTGGCTGCGGGTTGCCCGCACGATCGATACCGCAAATTCCGCTACTGCGCTGTCTACATGTACTTCTGACACGAGCTGCTGCAGTCGAACCAAATCTTCAATTTCGGCTACTTGTTCGATCCGGTCCGAAGGATGGCTGCTATCGCTCGCCATAATCATCCGATGCTCATCTGCAGCGGATGGATATCCGAGCGACAGCTTCATCATGAATCGGTCGAGCTGAGCCTCTGGCAGCACATACGTCCCTTCGAACTCAATCGGGTTCTGCGTGGCAATAAGCAGGAACGGGCGCGGAAGCTCATAGGTCTCGCCATCCACGGTCACATGACCTTCTTCCATCGCCTCAAGCAAAGCCGATTGGGTCTTGGTTGTTGCCCGGTTTATCTCGTCTGCTAGCAGCAGGTGGCACATGATAGGGCCAGCCCGGAACAGGAACGTTTCTTGCTTTGGATGATAAATCGATACACCCGTAATATCGGTTGGAAGCAAATCAGGATTACATTGAATGCGGCGGAATTGCCCGCCGATTGATTTTGCAAGCGCTTTCACAAGCTGCGTTTTTCCAGTTCCCGGTACGTCCTCTAACAGAATATGTCCACCCGAAAGCACAGCAGTAAGCATCCGTTCAATTTCATCTTGCTTTCCCAGGATACAGTTCTCTAAATTAGCACGAATCGCAGAGCACAATTGCAGATCTGTCTGGCGCAGTTCCATCGTTACGTTCCTCCCGGTTTACAAGTTATTAGGTTGTGAGGGCTATGTAAGAAGATACAATCTTATCCTATTTTACTAGAAATATTGAGAACCGTACATCTGTGCGTACGCCAAAAAAAATTGGAGGATTCCACAGCGGAACCCTCCAATTGTTACGTATAAGCCATCCTTTCGCACGTTTTGTTGTGTCCAGCCTCTCAGCCTTTCGGCCTAATCACAACTGACGCAAGGAAGGAGAAAATGATTGCAGCGGATATGCCGGCGCTGGTCAGCTTGAAGATACCGGTAATGACGCCAATCCATCCATCTTCTCTTAATGAGGTTAATGCGCCATGCACGAGCGCATTGCCGAAGCTCGTAATCGGTACGGTTGCGCCCGCTCCAGCGAAATTGACCAGTGGATCATACAAGCCGATGCCATCCAGCACGGCTCCTGCAACAACTAATGATGCCATCGTATGCGCGGGCGTCAGCTTAAACACATCGAACATAAGCTGGCCGATCACGCATATCGCGCCGCCAACGAGAAACGCCCATAGAAACTGCATGCTCACACCCCCTTGGCGCTTATTGCAACAGCATGCGCTATACAAGGGATCGATTCCCCTTGCTGGAATGACAGCGGCGATAGCAGTGCGCCTGTTGCAGCGACGAGAATACGTTTCAAATCGCCGTTTTGTACTTTTTTGAGCAGATGGCCGTAAGTGACAACAGCCGAACAGCCGCAGCCGCTGCCCCCAGCTTGTACCTTCTGCTTGTTAATGTCATACACCATCAATCCGCAATCGGTGAATACGGTATCGTTCATCGGCACGCCATCACGGATCAGCAGCTCTTTGGCGATCGGATGACCAACCGAGGCGAGGTCGCCAGTCACGATAAGATCATAATCAGAAGGTGATCGACCTGTGTCGTTAAAATGTGCCGTCAGCGTATCGACCGCTGCCGGCGCCATCGCCGCACCCATGTTGAATGGATCGGTGATGCCAAGGTCCATTACCTTGCCAATGGTGGCGCACTCGACAATAGGTCCATTGCCTGTTGCAGCCAATACGGCCGCCCCCGCGCCAGTAACCGTATACTGTGCAGTCGGAGGCTTCTGCGATCCGTATTCGGTCGGATAGCGGAACTGCTTCTCCGCCGTACAGTTATGGCTGACCGTACCGGCCATTGTATGCTGAGCATTGCCTGAATCAATCAACTGTGCAGCAAGAGCAAGCGTCTCCATCGAGGTGGAGCAAGCCCCGAACATACCGATGTAAGGAGCGCCAAGGGAACGAGCTGCAAAGCTGTTGCTAATGATTTGGTTAAGCAGGTCGCCGCCAATGTAGAACTGAATATCGTCTTTCTTCAACCCAGCATGAAGGACAGCGAAATCGGTAGCCTGCTCCAGCAGCAGCCGCTCGGCTTTCTCCCAGCTCTTCTGCTGCATGTCCAGCTCGGGATGAATGAGATCAAAGTCGGCGGCAAGCGGACCTTCGCCCTCATCCGGCCCAACAACGGTCGCAGCCCCGATAATGACAGGCTTGTTCTCGAACCACCAGGTCTGCTTACCCTTCAGCATATTAGTGATTCCCTCCCGTCCCGAAGATCAAGTGCCCGATCCCGACGAAGAAGGCGGCAACCGTCCCGTAGACAATAACGGAACCGGCCAGCTTGAACATGTTCGCACCGACGCCAAGCACAAGTCCTTCAGCGCGATGCTCAAGCGCCGCAGAGCACATCGAGTTGGCAAAGCCGGTGACCGGCACTGCCGTTCCCGCGCCTGCCCATTGTGCGATTTTGTCATAGATGCCGAGAGAGGTAAGGACGACAGAAATGAAAATTAATGTGGCGACAGTCGGGTTGCTTGCTGCCTTCTTATCCATCCCTGCTAAATGAATATACAGCTCCTGGATGAATTGACCCAGCACACAAATCAGGCCGCCGATCACAAAAGCTTTGATACAGTTCGTCAGGATTGAACGTGACGGCTCCCGCTGCTTAGCGAAATCCTGGTATTCCTTTGGAGACATGCTCATCTTCTGATAAGAGCCTCCGCCTGCGCTGCTCGTGGACAATGTATCATCTCCTTTGCGCCATAGTTGACTTCATTATTTGTTAAAGTTGGCTTACTTATGTGACCTCCGCGCGAGTGAATATGATAAGCACAAAGAAACCTTTTCTCCCGAACCCGTATGCTGAAGTTCGGTAAGAAAAGGTCTGATTTCGACGAGCCGATCAAGCTCTTGATTAAGATTGTATTATTCCAAGATCGAGACGATAATTAAGAATACGGCCAACAGGACGTATAAAGCGATCGAAATAATCATTAGCGTTCGTCTGCTCATGGCACATGCTCTCCTTCCGCAGCCGTTGGCGGGCCTCTATACTCTCTAATGTATGGCTGAAGAGGCATATGCGGAAATTGTCCACCTGCTTTAGCATGCTATCGCTTACACGAGATATGTATTTGATTAGATACGTCGGCGTTAACACGCTTTCGCCATTATGTACCAGCCATTCGTGTCTTCCGGATATCGGCATTCTTGCACAACGTGATAACCTAATCGCTCATAGAATTGAATATTATCAGGCAGCGACAATCGGACCTCGAGCCGTACTTCAGACATTCCGCGTGCTGCAGCGAGCTCCTCTAAGAAATGAACGAGCTTCTTGCCAATTCCGCACCCGCGTGCACGGGCAACGACTGATATCCGACCAATATACACATAATCGTCTTCAATACGATACTGCGCTGAACCTACCGCTATCCCTTCTGCCATCGCCAGTACAGCGCCTCCGCGCGTACTCAGCTTGCGAATCGTGTCCTCAAGCTCCTCGCGCAATGCTCCGGATGGCGGGTGCAGCACACCGCGATACTCCTCGAATGCCTCGCGCATAATCCGATGAACGGTTGTCCATTCCTCGAATGCAGCCTCGCGAATATGAATGTCCAACAGCATCCGCACCTTTCTATATCGTTAGGTTATCGTTTACCATTTTATACTAAATGTATCATATTGAATTTATTAGTTCTATTAAAAAAAGCAGCACAGGAATCAACCCTGTACCGCCTCTTCATCCATCCTTCTACTCTCCAGCGCAATAAGCTACAACCTGCTCATACGGAAGCTTGCCTCCGTAAATATCAAGCGCGCTGCCGATAGTAATATCAAGCTTGCCGCCCGACAGCTCTTTGAACAGCGCCAGATCGTCGAGCGATCGCGCGCCGCCTGCATACGTACAAGGGATCGTTACCCACTCCGCAAGCGAAGAAACGAGACTTTGCTGGATACCGCTCTGCTTCCCTTCAACGTCTACGGCGTGAATGAGGAACTCATCGCAATATTGCTCCAGAAAACGGATATTGTCCTCATTAACCTCAAAATCACTGAATTGCTTCCATTGATTCGTAACGACATACCATTTGCCATCACGTTCCTTGCAGCTTAAGTCAATGACCAGCTTGTCGACACCGACCTCAGCCACAATCGCATTCAAATTATCCATATCGAGCTTGCCGTCACGGAAAATATACGAGGTGACAATGACATGCGATGCCCCTTGCTCCAAATAATGCTTCGCATTGCCTGCGTTAATACCGCCGCCGATCTGCAAGCCGCCGGGATAAGCATGAAGCGCACGTACCGCTTCCTCTTCATTGCCGCCGCCAAGCATAATGACATGGCCGCCGACCAGCTTATCCTTGAGAAACAGCTTGGCATAGTGGACCGAATCGTAGCTGGATACAAAATTTTCGACTACCGCGCCTTGATCCGTGTTCAGCGTTTCGCCTACAATTTGTTTTACTTTGCCCTGGTGCATATCAATACAAGGTCTGAATTTCATTGGAATCCCCTCACGAATGTGCTTGATGACTTGAAACTAGCTCCCTATATCCTAACACGTTCATAGCGGATGGTCGACACAACAAGTCATATGATCAGCGCTGACTTGTCTACAATTCCGTGCCCTTCGTCTGCGAAGCTCCCGACTTCAGCCGTTCGATCGGCTCTCTCAGCAAGCTGCTAAGCAGAATGCCTTGGATGGTTCCCAGAACGAGAGAGCCGATCGCAATCGGCAGTCCAAGATACGGCAGCATGAACCCTGTTCCCATATCCTCTACGCCGATTTGCAGCATAATAGGGATAGCTATCAGCATAAGAAACAGCCCAAGCGAGAAGAAGAACATATACCATTTCCCGTCGGCGGTAAATGCTGTCACGATACAGTTGCTGATAAGAAGCACTAACAGCCATATGATAATGGCCGAGCTGCTCATGCTTGTGCTTAAAGCGCTAAGGAATACAGTAGACAATATAGCATGCAGCAGTGGAGCTGCTAACAGCTCGATCAACCGTTTCAGCATCGATATGCACCCCTTCGCGTTATATCGCAATCGCCATCCCTATCGGAATTCCCTTCAACCTTACAGCAGCTTCACGACCATCCCGATAAAATAAGCTGCCGGAATCATAATAAACTGGCCAAGCATCGTCCCTATGAAACGGGAGGTCATCAGCACAACGTACACTTTGCCCAGCTGATTGCGATACTGCTCGTGCTGCAGCGCCTTATCCGTAATCAGACCTAGCTGCGGATCGATGAAGATCGTGAGCAGGATAGTCGCAATGCCATTAATAATACCGGATGCCTGCGATGCGGTCGTACTGAATGCGGGAAGCAGATGCGCCGTATACAAGGAAGCCATGACCCCGACGGTGTAAAAGGCTGTGACGAACACATTCATAATAATGAGTCGATACGGAATGCCCAAATATCGAAAGTAATAAAGGGAGAACGCAGGCTTCCGCAAGTAATACTTCGTATTTTTCAGCTGGCCGACCGTCACGCTTGAGATGAGCTTCGGAATGGAGCCCGCCACTTCGAGCTTCGCAATAATACGGCTGAACACGCTGACGAAGGTCGGAAACAAGGCAATGGCTATCAGCGTCCCGACGGACGACGCCAGCAAAATAATGCGCATGTATTGAATGAGCGGAAAATCGGCATTCGACCGCGCGAAGTCGACGAACTTGGCGGTCAGCGGCGCTTGCAGCAAATTGGCGGTACGGGATACGAGTACGATGATGCCTGTAAGGGATAACGCGACTGCGATCTTATTGAGCTTCACCCCTGCAAACCGAATAGCGTACGACAGTGTCTCGGACGTGTGAATGATCATCGTCAGAATGAAGACGAAGGTGAGTTTCTCAATCATAGCGATGCGGCTGACGACGTCTGATTAGGCTGAGCATCAGCATCTCCCTCCGATCAGCAATGTGCACCGCTATCGATTCAGGCAGAATCGAACGGTATGGTCTAATACGCCAATCACTTCATCCCAGTCGAGCAGCTCCAGCGGTTCATGCTTCGCTTCGGCTTGGTGCTCGAAATCAACCGTCAGATCATTAAGTATGCCTTGCAGGAAGCGGCTGTCGATTTCATCAATAGATGCAGGCTCAGGCACCAGCGGCAGCAGCTGCAAGCGATAATGGTCGATCAGCTTGCCGTTCAGCCGCCAGAAATCACGGTAATAAGCTGCTTGCGCCTGCTTCTTCTCTGGCTGAGGGAGCCATTTGATCCGCCTGTTATAGATGCTCTCCATCCATATCTGGTCCGAGATGAGATGATAATAATAGCCAATATGAAACGGCGTGGTGGTCGTATGCAAATATTTGGCTCGAAACGCCTCATAATCGGTCATCCAAGCTCCTTCAGCATTTACTGTGGCAAAATGTGATTTCGCCTTCGGTTCGTTCATATGCTTGTGCACATCGGGAGCAAGTCCGCCGATCAAGAGCTGATCGTCCCGAATGCCTGTCGCTTCATTCAACATGGTAGATATCGCATAATGCATCATTCTCGATCCCATAGTCTTAATAGCTCCCCTTCCCACAGTTGGCCGTATCTGTCGTACCTGTATAGAATAGAAAAAGACGAGGTCGTTAGGACGTCGTCTTCGATGCTGCAATCACTAAGCTGCTACAGAGTTAGTCCAGCCAAATCCGGATTGCCTTTCAATATATGGCGTGCTTTTCCCTTCGTAGTCGACTGCCGAAGCAGCCCTACCTGCCTATTAAGCAGCAGCCAACGAATGACTGCAATCGCTTCGAACGCCTGCTCTTCTTCCAGCAACATAGGTACAGCGGCCACATAAGCATTACGGAATGCTGTCGCATGACGATCACTTGCATAAATTCGCAGCAGAGCACAAGCCCATGCATAGTCGTATCGCGGATCGCCCATCTGACCGTTCGTCCAATCAATGATCGTACATTTGCCGTTATCGAATACTACATTGCCCAAATTATAGTCACCGTGGATAAGCTGATCATAGCGATATCCGACACGATCCATTAACTGGATGAGCCGCTCATACAGATCGCGATGCTCTTCAATATGGGGGAAGAAATAACCTACGAAATCATAGGTTGGCAGCAGGTCTGGCGGGATGCCTTCAATGGACATTCGATGCAAATCGACCAGCCGTTCTGCAAGCTCCAACAGCATCCCAGGATCCAGCTTGTTAGGCGGCATACCATCGTGGCTTGTCACGAGAACAGCGCTGCCGTCCGGATCGATGCCCCAACCGATCGGAACCGAAACTTGCACACCGTTATCGATTAGCGCATGAAGCAGTTGAAATTGCCGATTGATGTCCGGCCTCGACTCTCGGTTCCATACTTTCCATACGTAAGCCTCCTGCTGCAACAAAAGCTTCGTTACCTCTGCTTCAAGCCCGGAAGCCATCGGCTCCAATCGAACCTCGTGTTCGAGTTCGATAAGCTGTTCCAGTTGAGATGTTGAGCCATTCCACTTGGTCGCGCTAATCTGAACCATCGCTGTGTCTTCCTCTCTTCCCTATCTATACGCCCGAACGCTCAGACAAGTACTCCTCCTGCAAAATCGCCATACAGACGATATCCGAATATTCGCCGCGTGAAAAATGCTTGCTGCGCAGCCGGCCTTCCTCACGGAAGCCGCACTTCGTATAGCAGCGAATCGCCCTCACATTAAAATCATGCACTTCAAGCTCGAGACGCTTCAAATTCAACTCTTCGAACACAAACTGCTGCAGCAGCCGAATGGCCGCTGATCCAATTCCTTGATTGTGCAGCTCTGCATTGCCAATCACCATGCCCATCACGGCGTATCGATTCTTCCAGTCGATACGGAATAGGTCGATCTGGCCGATGTAGAGCTCGGTCATCCGGTCAGCGATAACGAAGCCTTTGGTCTCAGAAGAGCCTTCCAGCATCGTGTTCAAGTACGTCTCCGTCCCGCTCAGCGTATGCGGATATAAGAAAGCGTCTGACAAGTATTGGGTTATCTCGGGGTCATTGCACCACTCCCGCATGCCTACCAGATCTTCTCTGCGATATTCACGAAGGATAATCGTGTCGCCAATCAAATGCGGCAAAAGCTCACCCCTCTTACAGTCTTAATCTATGTATCTCGCAGTCTACTGCTTCATTGTTCATTAAATGTATCATATTCCCAGGCATAAAGGAATGGTTCAACAGAGGCTTCCAGCAAGAGATGGCTTACAGTAAAATTGCCGTTTATACCGAGGAAATAGGTCTGCTCTGCTCGGCGGATTAAGATGCCAGCCTTTAACAGCGCTTATTTCCAGCAGTATAAACGGCAATAGGGGGTAGATCGAGGGAGAGGATCGTCGGGATTTATAAAGCAGCTCGTATCCATACTTTCTCCTTATACGCTCCTTGACTTGCTAGGCAAGCCCTTCCGTAAGACCACATTCGCTTGCCTTACGTATTTGAAACGCTCATAAGCTTTGATGGCGATTTCATTATTTGCTCCGGTCAATACGCTTACCTCCGAGACGCCTCTTCCGCGAAGCTCCTCCTCGATATGAGCCATCAGCATCGTCGCCAGACCATTTCCTCGCGCTGACTCTTCAATGAACATTTCTGTTAGATAGCCGTGCTTCTCCCGATAACAGAACGATTCGAAATATTGGGCACAAGCATAACCAACCGTATGTCCATTAAGAAGTGCAATGGCAACCAGCTCATTGGATCGAAGCAGACTGTCGCGCACTTCCTCAGGCGTCAACACGACGCCGTTAAACACTTCATTGAGCCTGGCTAAATCTTCTGCATCATGAATATAGGCTCGACGAACCTCTTTCTTCGCTTCGGTCATTCGTACCGCCTCCTGTTCTTCCATTACTCTATAGAACGATCAACAAACCATGCCGACAATTTCCCGTGATCAATTATTGAACAATATACACTTCTCGCGGTCTAACAGCAAGACCTATCACACTATTCGGAAAACTCGCGGTTTTTCGGGGTTGTTCGCAGAAGACTCCATTGCCTGAAGGTAGGAGTGATTAATAAATCCACAATAAACACATTAGGCATAAGCCTCTTCTTATAGTAAGGTTAACGTAGAGCCTTGCGCCAGCCCAGCAGCTTCCCTTCTGCAATACGTAAGGTAAGAGATGCAATCTCTGTGCCTAAGGTTCCATTTTATTGACCGTCTATATCGTTTATAACATAAATACATGCGGTGGAGGTAACAAACCGTCCGTAACGGTTGCCGGCATGCTTATTGACCACTACAATGCTAAAGAATAAGGTGAGCTATTTGGAGAAGCGGATCCAATATTCCACGCCCAGGTCGCTGCTCAATAAAGGGACAGGCTTTCTAGCCGGCTACTCCCATTCGCTTAACCCATATACGGGCTGTGCCTTCGGCTGCTCTTACTGCTATGTCCGGCAAATGCCTGTGTCCGTCTTTCGCCAAGCAGAATGGGGGACATGGGTAGATGTGAAGCAAGGCGCTGCAGCGCTGTTCCAGCGGGAGCTTCATCGTGCTAAGAAACGGGGGGCAGTCACGATCTTCATGTCGTCCAGCACAGACCCTTACCAGCCTGTCGAGTACAAAGAACAGATTACACGTTCGCTGCTGGAGGTCATGGCCGCCGATCCGCCGGATTTCCTGCTCGTTCAGACGCGAAGCCCGCTCGTGACGCGAGATATTGATCTGTTGAAGCAGCTGGGCAGCAAGGCGCGGGTCAGCATGACCGTCGAAACCGATCGCGACGATATGCGCAAGCTGTTCTCGCCGGAGGCGCCGCCTATACAAGCGCGGCTGCGGGCGCTTCGCGAGCTGGCAGACGCAGGCGTCGCGACACAGGCTGCTGTTGCGCCAATTCTCCCTAGCAGCGACAACTTCGCAGCCGTACTTCGAGAGCTGGTGAATCGCGTCGTCCTCGATAATTATGAGACAGGAGATGGCAGCGGCGGCAAGCGGACGCGCAGACTCGGCATCGAGACGTTGTACAAGTCTAGCGGTCTGGAGCATTGGTACGGAGCGCAGGCGCTGGATGTATTGACGCAGCGGATGCAGGCTTATTTTCAAGAGGATGAATTATTCATCAGTCAGCAAGGGTTCGAGCCATAATGAAGTATTATATCGCTCATTCAACAGCTATGGGCATGCAAGAAGAGCCTCAGCAGCCGGCCGAATGCGGTCAACTCGCTGAGGCTCCTCTCGTTCCGTAATGCTGCATATGCATGGATGTGCTTATTTGCGCTTCATGCTGCGGATCAACCGCTTCGTCTCGGCATCGATACGAAGCGATTCGGTTATCTTTTGCAGCGACTTGTTATAAGTCCAAGTATCGAGCGTACATGCCGAGCTGCGAAGATAAGCCATCGTCCGATCGGGAACATTCGTGAAGCAGGTGGCAATCGCCCATGCGACAGCCATTTTCACATAATAATGGTCAAGCTTGATCCGATCGAGCAGCGGCAGCACGCGGTCGATATAAGCCTCATCCGCATAATAGTTAAGCAGCATCACAACGCCGAAACGGATGTCATAAGGCTGATCCGACGCTAGATAAGGCTGGATAAACGACCAGACTCGCTCCTGATGTTTATGTACGATTTTGAGCCCGATGCAGAAGCTATCGCATACCGACCAATTGTTGATCTTCGGAATGAAACGCGCTATTGCCTCCAATTTCTCCTCAATGTCCGCTTTCGCATAACCGATCACAAGCCCTTGCAGCATAATTTCTTCAAAATAGTCATCGCTCGCCGTCTCAAGGTAGGCTTTCCAGTCCCCCTTCGCCAGCTGCGCCGCAATCTTCCGCAGCGTCGGAATACGGACGCCTAGTATATTGTCCACGTTCGGAATCAAAGAGGAGGAGAAGGTGCGGTACTTCTCTTCGGCCGCTTCTAATAGTTGATTTCTTATCGAGAGATTCATGAATTGTCTCCTTTAAAGGTTTCACCCCACCCAAACCCTCCCCTTGTAGGGGAGGGCCCCAGGCCCCCTGCGGGACACGCTTTTACGTTTGATGAGATACGGTCATTACGTGCGATCTCCTTTATTGTTAACAGGAAATAACGTTGATTGCAGCCATGCAACGAGCTGGTTGGTCTGGTCAATCGAGAAGGTTGGCACGGGGAACGTGAGCTCCGGCACCCAAGTGATGACTGCGATGACCTGTCGGAGCCGAAGGACGAGCTCGGAATCCTCATATGACCGGATCAGAACAATCTTGGGATAATCCGCTTCTTTGAAGCCTTCAACGATAATCGCATCCATTGCATGCATACGACGAATAATATCATCCAGCTCGGAGGATCTCTCTTCCATGATGACCGTCCGATCTGCCGACGTAATCGCTGTCATGCTTGCTCCTGCCTCCCGATGCCGCCATGTATCCGTTCCTTCATGGTCAATATCAAATCGATGGCCGTCATGCTTGACGGTGCCAACGGCATAACCCGCTTCTGTTAACACGCGTACTATGCTTTCAACCAAAGTGGTCTTGCCGGCGTTCTTGTAACCGACAACTTGGATAATATTCGTCATGTCAACATCGCTCCGTCCAACGGAATCAATTGCACGATTTCACCCGCTGGAATGTCTGTCTTCGTCGGGGGAATGACAATAAGGCAATTCGCGTCCTTCAACGATAGAATGGCGCTCGACTTATCTCTGCCAACAGGCTCAGCATAGTGTTGTCCGCCATTGCTGTACCAATAGCCGCGGACATAACGCGGATAAGCATTTACTTTCTTATAATCAACCGCGAGACGGCATGTCACTATTTTTGCATCATTCACCCCTGCACCTTGCAGCTGCTGGATGACGGGTCGAACGAACAGCTCAAAGCCAACAAAGCAGGCGGAAGGATTGCCGGATAACCCGAACAGCAGCTTATTCCGCCAGCTTCCCGCAGTTGTCGGACTGCCGGGCCGCATCGCGATTTTGTTAAACAGCGTTGTTCCTTCCCATCGAAGGAAGAAATCCGCCATGATATCATAATCGCCAACGGATACCCCGCCTGTCGTCACAATCAGATCTGCGTCTGATGACAGCAGCTCATACAGCATTCGCTCTGCCCGCGGGTAGTCGTCAGGGATTTGACCGACTAGCTGCGGCTGCCCGCCAGCAGCCACAACTTGAGCCGCGAGCATATAGGCGTTGCTGTTGCGGATTTTGCCCATTTGCAGAGGATCCGACAGCTGCAGCAGCTCCGAGCCGGTTGACAATATCGCCACCTTCGGCTTGCGGTACACAGGCACCCGGCCATAGCCGAGCGACGCAAGAATCGCTGTATGGCCAACGCCGATCCTCTCCCCTGCTTCAAGCACGACCGTCCCTCCGAGCGCTTCTTCGCCTATAGGCGTTATATTCGTGCCTGACTCTACTTTCTTCTGAATACGAACGAAGCTTCGGCCTTCGCTCTCTATCAGCTCCGTCATCTCCTGCATCATGACAGCATCCGCGCCTTCCGGCACCATGCCCCCTGTCATAATGCGAGCCGCTTTACCTGCTGTAATCTTATGTTCCGGTTCAAAGCCGCATGGAATATGCTCGATCACTTCGAGCTCCACCGGGACTGCTGTACTTACATGCGTTAGGTCCGAAGTCCGCACAGCATAACCATCCATGCCTGATCGGCGAAAATGCGGTATCGGCTCCTCTGTTCGAACCGATGACGCGAGCCTTCGGCCAAAAGCATCAGCAAGCTCAACCTCCACCGCTTCAGCAGGCTGAACTCGACTGAGAAGCAGCGCTCGTGCCTGCTCGACGGTCATCGCTCGGCGATGATATTTATTCGGACTGCGATCGATGACTGGTTCCAACTGCATGACCTTCTTCCATTTCGTTCTCCATATTAAGCAGCTGCTCATATTGCTCAGGCGTATTCATGTTGAAGACGAATCGCGTATCGATGCTCAATCGCTCGAATGTCCATGCGTTGACCGTCTCGTAAGCAATCTGATCAAGAAAAGCATTGACCCTCCGCTGTCCCCGATCCAGCATCGCTGCAATGCGATCGGCGCACCGCTTGTCAAAGATGCCATGCAGCGGATGATGCTTTTCCCCGATGAACGGAATGACCGCATCGCTGCCTCGATCATGCTTGCGGCCTACCATCAGCATTGCTGCCTGTGAGGACAGATAAGGCATATCGCAGCCGACGACCCATACATCCTCATGCTGTGCCAGCGAGAGGCCGGCATGCATACCTGCTAATGGACCTTGTCCGGCATAATAATCAGTTATAATCCGAACATCCGAATCGACAATCGGAAGATATGTTTTAGGTTCGTTCGTTACGAGAATAACTTCTGTGCATAGCTGCTTCAGAATGCGGATCTGTCGCTGTATGATCGTCTCTTGATGTACCGTGAGCAGCGCCTTCGGCGAGCCTCCCATTCGGCGGCTTTGCCCGCCTGCGAGTATTACGCCGGACAGACTAACTTTCTCCTCGCATGGCAGTGGATTCGCGACGTCAAGCATGTAACATCCCTCCATGTCATTTAACGGTGTTCATGTTACTTCCATTATGGTACATTCGGCGTCCCGACTCAATGAGATTGATCACTTTGTCGCACGAATCGGATCGATTCAATGACAGTTGCCAAGGAACATAAACAACAAGGAGGTGTCCCGGTCATCCGTGATGACAAATTGGACACCTCCTTATTACTTCGACAGCCGCCTACTTCTCTTAAACGGGACGATGCTTCTCTTTGTATTCACTAGGGCTCAGGCCCGTATGATCTTTGAATACGCGCGAGAAATAATGCTGGTCGCTGAAGGAAAGCGCGTCGGACAACTCCTTGATCTTAAGATCCGGCTTGGCTTGCAGCTGCTTGCACGCTTCTTCGATCTTCAGCTCCATGTAATATTGCACGAATGTCGCATTCGTAAATCGCTTGATGATGCGGCTTATATAAGACGGACTTACATGGAACTTGGCGGCCAAGTCGTTGATCGAAAGCTGCGAAGACTTGTGAAGTTTGACGTAGCTGTCCATTAGCTCGAACAGCTCTTCGCCGCTTTTCCGGTTGCGCGATTGGAGCAGTTCAAATTTTCTCTCGCACCAGTCCAGCAGCTTATCGCAGAACGAGGAATAGCTATCCGATTGCAATATTTCCTGTACTGCGGCTGCCGCGGCAAGACGTTCTTCGGGACCATTGTCCGGCAGACTGCGGACGAATGAATCGGCAATGGCCGCGACTAATCGTTCTAGGTCAATATACCTTGCATGCTCGCTGTACGATTGCTGCAGCAGCTCGCCAAGCTTCATGCGGAACGGCTGCAGCTGGCGCTGTTCGATCATAGCTGCGAACGCTTTGATCGATACTTCGTTCCGACGCTGCTCGGGAATGCGGTATGCGGTATCGAGCAGAACGGCTTTGTCGAGCAGCATCTCTTCGTCCAGCAGGTATTTCAGGTTGTCGTAATGCGGCTGCAATTGACCCCATTCGGCACTTTGGAAGCTGCCTGCCATCGCGATTGGAATGCCAAGTCCAAGCAAGCGCTGTTCAACTTCTTCCATCCACGCCACAGTCGAGTCGAAGCGCTCTTGAACCTCCGATTGAACGATCACGATATATCGGTCGGAATCTTTGGCAGGAAACAGCCAGCAGCGATGAGGCTTACATACTCCTTCAAGCTCGGCTTGCAAGGCTTCGGCCTGCCAACTCCCGGTATCCGGTGTAAAAGGCTGTTTGCTCATCAGGAACATCGAAACGGGCTGCTCGACAAACGCGGGACTAAGACGCAAGCCTGCCAGGAAACGAGGGGAAACGATTCCTTTCAGCGGCTCCAGTCCGACTTCGCGCCGTTCCTCGAGCGAATCCATAACTCGCGCCATCACGTCCAGCAGCTGGGTTCGTTCCACGGGCTTCAGCAAATAATCGAATACCTGCAAATTGATCGCTTTGCGCGTATATTCAAAGTCGCTGTAGCTGCTGATCAGCACAACCTTCAGCGACGGATACAGCCGCTTGGCCTGCTCGATGAGTCCAAGCCCGTCCAGCTTCGGCATTCGGATATCGGTAAGCAGAATATCAACGGGATGCTGTTTCATATATTCAAGCGCATCTTCGCCGTTATAGGCGGTTGCGGCAACCTGAATCGGAAGCTCCGACGACTCCAGGAGCGCCTTGATGTTGCGCAGGATCGGCTTGCTGTCTTCGGCAATCAAGGCGGTGAACACAGCCTCTCCTCCTTTCATTCAAGTGCCTCTCTTAATAAAAATCATCGGTGAGCGAGGCAATAATTTGCACCGTAGCGCCTTTGTGTTCCCCCGTGTTGTTGTACAAATTGAAAAACACGCGGTTCTTGTACATCAATTTCAACCGGTTAACTGTATTGACGACGCCCATATTCCCGAAGCTTGAAGGCATGTGAAGATGATGCTCCCTGGCCTCGGAACTCGATATGTTGTCCATAATTTCGTTCATTTTGTCCGGGGCGATGCCTTCGCCGTTGTCACTGATTTCGATTGCCCAAATGCCGTTGTACAGCTGCACCCGAATTTGAATGCGCCAAGGCGGATCGGTATTGTCGAAGGCATGCTCGATGCAGTTCTCGACAAACGGCTGGATGACGAGCCTCGGGAGTTGAATGAGATGAGCGGCATCGTCCGCAATAATCTCCCATTCAAGATCACTCTCGTAGTTGTGCTGAACGAGCGACAAGTAATTCCGGGTATGCTCCAGTTCTTCCGCCAAGCTGACATGCTGGTACGGAGAAGAGACGATATAACGCAAGGAGTCGGACAATTGCTTGCACATATCGGACACTGCTTTGTTCTTGCCCTCTTGCGCAGCTATGCTAATCAAATATAACGCATTATGGATAAAATGCGGCGCGATCTGCGATTGCAAGGCTGAATTTCTCGCCTTCATTTCTTCCTGAAGCGCAAGCTTCTCGCTCTCGATCGATTGTTGGAGCCGGTTCAGCAGCTCCTGGAACGAATCGTTTAAGGCCATCAGCTCGTTGTTGTGCGACTGGTTGTCCACTTTGACGTTCAGGTTGCTATAGTTGATCCGAGAAATTTGCTTGCGCAGCTTACGGATCGGCAGCAGCAGGCTGCGCGTGCTGAAATAAATATAGACGAAGGAGAACAGCATCAGCAGCGTAATCAGCAGGATCGACAAGTATTGCACGGAATTGACCGGCCCTAGAACGGCTTGCTTAGGCGTAACGACATAGGTGGTCCAGCCGGTATTGTCCGACGTGTCATAAGCGATATAATTGGAATCCTCGTCCAAATACATCCCTCTGCTATCATTACTCTGCTGCTGCAGAAACGAAAGCTCGGACTGCCCTTCCTCATCGTTGGAGGAGGAAATAATCTGGCGGTTCTGATCAAGCACGTATACGTCACCAACCGCGATATCCTCCGTCGACAGCTGCAGGTTGGATTGGTCCAGCTGAATGGATAGGTATCCGTAGATCTGGCCATTCTGGTTGATGATGGCTCTGTCGAATGCCGTAATGCCGTTAGGCTGTCTATATAAAATATAATCGTTATTGTCCAGCTGAGCTTTGATCCCAGGTTCTAGGAGCAGTGGATTCGTCGAATAGCCGATGTAAGAAGCGACTGCTCTTCCGTCGAGATCATAGATGATCATATCACGAATGTCCACGCTTGGACCGATCGCTTCGAACATGATCTCTTTCAGGATGCGGTTCTGGCGAAGGCCGGCCGCAGAATCCGTCGAACGGTACCCGCCAGTTAATGCTGAAGCAATTTGCTGATTGGACAATACGCGCTGCGACAGCTGGTTCTGATTGTTGATGTATTGATCAAGCTGGCTGCTTATTTTGGCTGCTGTGAGCAGCTTTTCGTTCGTGTTCGTTTCCTTCAGCGGCCTTATCACTTGCCAATTGACGTAGGCCAAGAAAAAGCACAGCACAAACAAGAGCAAGATCAGAAACATGAGAAATACTTTCGTCTGAAGACTGGCCTGCGCAGGAAATAAGTTCGTTTTCTTCATGATGCCTTTCAAGGGACGATAGTCCTCCGATCCTAAGTAAGTTCAGAATTTTACACAACAATGGTAAAGGTCAAACATGTACCTCCCCGTGATTAAAATCTACAATTGGATTGTAAACGGATTCAGTCGCACATACAACAAGGGCAACAAGAGGGGAGAAAAAACATGAAACAATCCACACGTAAACTTACAATCGGCGCACTCGCTGCTGTACTGTCCATATCGCTGGCAGCATGCGGCGATAAAAGCTCCACTTCGGAAAGCGGCAGCAGCAGCGGCAAGAAGGTCACGATCGAGCTGGCCTTGTCCAAGAGCTCGCAGGACTCCGCATTCGTACAACAAAATCTGCTGGACGAGTTCGAGAAACAAACCAACATCAAAGTTAATCTGCAGCTGCTTCCTGCTGAGCAGACGTCTACAGTTCTGCAAACGAAGCTGGCGGTTAACGAAACGCCTGACCTTCTGCAATACAACCTGGCGAGCGCTACGACAGACCTTAACCTTGAGCGCAACTTCGAAGTGCTGGACGACCAGCCGTGGGTCAGCCGTCTGCTGAACAAAGACGTGCTGTCCGCATACGGACATGTATACAGCTTCCATGTCAGCCAAGATACCGGTATGCAAGGCGTTGTGTATAACAAAGACATCTTCAAAGAGCTCGGCCTTGAAGTACCGACAACCTATGACGAGTTCCTGGCGGCTTGCGAGAAAATCAAAGCAGCGGGTTACACGCCGATCTTTATGCCTTACAAAGACAACTGGGCCGCTAACATCATGCCTGGCGCCGCATTCGGCGAATACGCAGCGAAGAACGAGCCTACCCTGTTCGATGATCTGAACACGAACAAGAAGAAATGGACCGATATTCCTGCATTCCAGACGATTCTCGACCAACAATACGATCTTTACAAGAAAGGCTACACCAATACGGACGTACTCAGCGACAGCTATGACATGGCAGCGGGCAACTTCCTCGACAAGAAGGTAGCTATGATGTTCATGGGCGACTGGCTGATCGAATCGGTTGAACAACAGGATCCTAACATGAACCTTGGCCTGTTCGCTTACCCTACGGACAACAGCGGCGACGCTTACCTTGGCGCAAGCCCGCTGGGCGGCCAGCTGTTTATCCCTAAACAAGCCAAGCATAAAGAAGAAGCAAAGCAGTTCCTGGACTTCATCGCTCAAAAAGAAGTAGCGCAAAAAATCGTGAACGCGCAAGGCTATGTTTCCAACTTCAGCGACGTAACGACTCCTGAGCTTCCGGATTACAAACAAGAAATTCTGGACAACTATATCACGCCTAAGAAGACGGCGATGACGATGGATGCTTTCATGCTGGTTGACCGCAGCGAGCTTTACAGAAGTCTGCAAGACCAGTTCACTGGCACCAAAACGTCGGAGAAAGTGCTCCAAACTTGGAACGACAAATTTGCTGAGCTGATGAAGGACAAAGGCGAAGCCGGATTCTAAGCTGTAGCGATAACGAATCCATTTGAGTTACTGAAGTGAAGTGATTAAGCAAGACCGCGGCCGCTGTCCCGAACGGCGGCCGCTCAGTTTTCACAAGCATCAGATTAGAAAGATAAAATACAAAGTCTTGGTGGGATGGCAGATGATAAAACGCTCCAAGAGCATGTATGGCTATTATCTCGTTTGGCCAGCGCTAATAATTTATTCTGTATTTTTCGTTGTTCCAGCCATTATCGGCTTGTACTATTCCTTTACGGACTGGCGCTTGGATCGTGTCGGCGTTAAGTTTATCGGCTTTGACAATTTCCACAAAATCTTTACGGACGAAACCCTGCTCCTTGCAATGAAAAACACGCTTATTTTTGCGATAGCGACCGTTGTCGGAAAAAACGTGATCGGCCTCTTGCTGGCCATCGCTTTAAATATGCGGCTGAAATCCCGCAATTTCTTGCGCGCAATTTTTTATTCACCTTCAATTCTAAGCGTACTTGTCATTTCGATTATCTTCACGCCAATGCTTCGCACGGAAGGCATGGTCAACAAGTTTTTGGACTCGATTGGTCTTCACTTCCTGAGCCAAGCATGGCTGACCAACCCGGATCTCGTCATCTGGACGGTTGCTTTGGTTGCCATCTGGCAGTCAGCCGGGTTTCAAATGGCGATTTATTTGGCGGGTCTGCAATCGATCTCCAAGGATTATTACGAAGCGGCAACGATCGACGGAGCCGGCGCTTGGAAGAGCTTCACGAACATTACGGTTCCGCTGCTGCTGCCTGCGCTTAACATCAACTTGATGCTCACGCTTATCGGCGGCTTGAAGGTATTCTCCGAAGTATTCGTTCTGACAAGCGGCGGACCGGGCAACTCCTCGCAGGTTGTCGGCACGATCATTCTCCGTGCGTTCGGCGAAGGCAACTGGGGCCTCGGCACGGCGATCAACACGCTGTTGTTCATCATCGTCACGCTGATTGCCATTCCATTGCTGATCTTCATGCGTCGTAAGGAGGTTACCGAATAATGAGCTTCTCACGCAAACTAGCGCTTCGCAACTACATCGTCGAACTTGTGCTGCTTATTGCAAGTCTGGGCATTATCATACCGCTGCTGCTTATGATCTTCGGCTCCTTCATGACAAGCGCAGAGGTGTCCAAATTCCAGATTCGTCTCCCGGACAAATGGATGTTCTCCAACTACGTGACCGTATTCAAGGAAGGCGGCCTTGCCCGCGCGTTCCTGAACGGCATCGTCATTACTGGCGTATCGGCTATCTTGAACATTGCCACTTCTTCCGCTGCCGCTTTTATCCTGGCGCGCCGCGAAAGCAAGTTATCGAGTTATTTGTACCTGTTCTTCTTCATGGGCCTTATCGCTCCGATGTCTACGATTACGACGATTCGCGTCGTACAATGGCTGGGCTTCTACGGCAGCGTAACGAGCGTCATCCTGATTTACGCGGCTTTGAATACGGCGTTCAGCATTTTCTTGTACAGCGGATTTATCAAATCGGTGCCGAAAGCGCTGGACGAGGTTGCATTCCTCGAAGGCGCAAGCCTGCTGGGCGTATTCTTCCGCATCATTACACCGCTGATCGTACCGGTTAATGCGACGGTAGCCATTATGGTGTTCATGTCGGTATGGAACGACATCACGATTCCGCTTTACTTCCTTACGGACAGCTCGACATGGACGATGCCGTTGTCCATCTATAATTTCTACGGCAAATACAGCCGCGACTGGAACCTCATCTTTGCCGACCTCGTCATGACGTCGATTCCGGTCCTCATTCTTTATTTGCTCGGTCAGAAATATATCGTCAGCGGCCTCACGGCCGGCGCGGTCAAAGGTTAAGCCTGAAGCTGCAGCACGGTATACCACAAGAGCCATCCTTACAAGTCATTGTACGTGACTTAAAGGATGGCTCTTTTTGAGGGTCATAACTGCAATTTAAGCAGGCTTGCTATGCTGCATCATGATACGAAACGATAAACCTGCAGTTCGGTCAGCTTTTTCACCATTAATTACCCGTTTCAATGCATGAGGCGTGAAATAACTGTCGTATCTGCAGGTTTACTCTCATAATTATACTTCTTCCAGACTAATTGATGCCCTATGTGCAGGCTTGGGACGTCATGAGCTGATGTTTTTTATCGTGTCGGTTCAACCCGATACAAATTCGTCAAACCGTCTGCATCCTTCGACACCTCCGATACCACCCAGCCGAACGACAGTACCGATACGAGACGCTCGTGTTGTTCGGGCGTAAGCGCCACGGTAACCGACTCCGAGCCCGCCTCGAATGTAAGCTCTGGCTCTAGGCCATATGCGACAGCGATCCAGCTGCGAATGCCGCGGAGCGTATTGTACTTGATCCGATAGCCCTCGGTTACTGCACGCTCGAACGCTGCTGGCTCCGCATCCGCCAACGTACGGAGCTCCTCGTATTTGAATTCGTACATGCTCGTGTCTACTGGAAGCTCGCCTTCGCGGACCTCCTTCAGGAGACGCTCGTTTGACCAGCCCTGTGAACGAAGCGACTCAAGCAGCAGCGCCTCCCATTGCGATATCATTACGCGGTCCGCAGCACTTGTATCACGATCGCGCATACTCCATTCCCCCTTAAGAAAACCTCTATCGAGGTCTACACAAATCCATTATTAGTTTTGTATCGCCACCCAATGCCCTGGACTTACTTCCCGCAGCTCAGTACCCAGCTCCGACTCCGTCGGCTTCCATACAAGCCGTTCTACGCGAGCATTCGGATCTGGAATCGGGATCGAAGACAACAGCGCCTTCGTATAGGGATGCAGCGGATTGTCGTACAGCTCGTCGCTATCGGCTACCTCAACCAATCTGCCACGGTACATGACGCCAATTCGGTCCGATATATGCCGTACCATCGACAGGTCATGCGCGATAAACAAATAAGTAAGACCAAACTCTTGCTGCAAGTCTTCGAGCATGTTGACGACCTGCGCCTGAACGGATACATCGAGCGCGGAGATCGGTTCATCGCATACAACGAATTCCGGACGTACGGACAACGCTCGCGCAATCGAGATGCGCTGACGCTGCCCTCCGCTGAATTCATGCGGGTAACGAGACAGATGCTCCCGCTTCAGACCGACGCGTTCCAGCAGCGCCGCAACCGTTTCAGTCCGCTCAGCGCCTCTTCCAACACCATGAATGTCCATCGGCTCCCCGATGAGATCCAATACGGTCATGCCAGGATTAAGCGAAGAGTAGGGGTCTTGAAAAATGGACTGAATACGTCTTCGGAACGGCTTCAGCGGCTTCTCTCCAAGCTTGGACAGCGGCTGTCCGTCATAGAGCACCTCGCCGCCGTTGTAATCGTACAGCCGGAGCAGACAACGGCCTATCGTAGACTTGCCGCTGCCGGATTCGCCCACAAGGCCAAACGTCTCGCCCTTACGGATCTGGAAGCTGACGCCGTCAACAGCCTTCAGCACCTCTGTTGGCCGCCCCCATATATCCTTGCTTTTCACAAAATGCTTCTTCAAGTCTTGAACGTCTACCAGCAGCTCCTGCTTCATCAGCGGCGTGCTCATTGCGTCTTCGCCTCCTCATCAGCGAGCCAGCACATAGAGCGATGCCCAGGTGCCAGCGTATAGAACGGCGGCAGCGCTGCACATTTGCTCATCGCATGCGGACATCGCGCCATGAACGGGCAGCCTGGCGGCGGATTGAGCAGATCCGGCGGTGTTCCTTCGATCGGTACTAGCCGTTCACGCTCGCCGGCACGCTTCGGAACGGAACGCAGCAGCCCTTGCGTATACGGGTGCTGCGGCCGATAGAAAATATCCTCCACCGAACCGGACTCCATCATCATGCCGCCGTACATGACAACGACGCGGGTACATACTTGCGCCACGACGCCAAGGTCATGCGTAATGAGTGCAATCGCCGTATCCGAGTTCTCCTTCAGCATTTTCAATAAATCCAATATTTGCGCTTGGATCGTTACATCGAGTGCCGTTGTCGGCTCATCCGCAATAAGCAGGCCCGGCTTGCAGGACAGCGCCATCGCTATCATGACGCGCTGACGCATGCCGCCGCTGAACTCATGCGGATATTGGCTCAAGCGGCGCTCTGGCTCCGTAATGCCGACTTGCCGCAGCAGCTCGATCGCTTCCCCCTTCGCCGCTTCCTTGCCAAGGCCCCGGTGCCGGCGAAGAATCTCCATCATTTGCGAGCCAATCCGCTTCACGGGGTTCATCGCGGTCATCGGGTCTTGGAATACCATCGCAATCTCGTTGCCGCGCAGCTTCCGCCACTCCTTCTCCGACAGCTCTGTCAGCTTCTTGCCTTTGTATTCGATCGTACCGCTCACAATTTCCCCTGGCGGCTCGATCAGCGCCATTATCGCTTTCGCCGTAACGCTCTTGCCGCTGCCGGACTCGCCGACGATGCCAAGCGTCTCGCCTTTATCGATATGCAGGCTGACACCGCGCACGGCTTGGTTATCCCCATCTCGGGTATGGAACGATACATGTAATTGTTCAACCGTCAGCAGCCGTTCCGTCATTCCTGCTTCACTCCCTCTTGCCTTAATCGCTCCTTGACTCAAGCAGTTTTTATCGTTTCGTCAGCCTTGGCTCCATTCCGACGCGCAGCATATCGCCAAGCACGTTGAAGCTGAGAACCGTCAGCAGAATGAGCAGTCCTGGGAAAATCGCTAAGTAAGGCGCTTGGGCAATAAAGCCCTGCGCGTTGTTCAGCATGCTGCCCCATGTGGCATTTGGCGGTTGTACGCCGAACCCGAGGAAGCTGAGCGACGACTCCATCATAATGGCCGATGCCACATTATTCGTTGCCCCGACGATAATAACCGGCACTAAGTTCGGTACAATATGTTTCCGAATGATACCCCAAGAACCTTGTCCAGACGCCTTCGCATACAGCACATATTCCCGTTCCTTCAGCGTCATCGTCTCCGCGCGAACGACCCGAGCGATATTCATCCACATCAGAAAGGCGATAATCATAATGATGTTGCCGACACTCGGCTTCAAATAGACGCTGAGCAGCAGCAAGACCAGGAACGAAGGAATCGATAGAAAGATTTCAAGCAGACGCATGAGCAAATTATCCAGCCGCCCGCCGAAATAACCGCTGAGCACGCCAATGCATACGCCGATTCCTGTTGCCAGAACCATGGACGCAAATCCGACCATAAGCGAGACTCGCCCGCCGTACAACGCTCTAGCGAAGTAGTCGCGGCCATAGTCGTCCGTTCCGAACCAATGCGTAGCACTTGGAGAATGCAGCCGCTCTGCTACATTCATAACGTTAGGATCGCTGGGCGCAAGGAAAGCGAATACAGCGCCAAGCGTAAACAGGCTCAGAAGGATGACCGCGGCAACGCCCAGCTTGCTGCTCCATAGCTCACGTTTCAAGTTTCGCCATTTGCTGCGATTCATATCGTCACCTCATCGTTTTAATGCGCGGATCAGCGAAGCTGTACGCGATATCCGCCAGCAGATTGCCTAGAATAAGCAGCAGGGACGAGAACAGCGTAATGCCCATCAGGACTGGATAGTCCATACCGCGGACTGCCGTCATCCCGAGCGATCCAATGCCCGGCCATGTGAATACCGTCTCCGTCACGATGGCGCCCGTTACGAGATCGCCCAACGACATGCCAAGCAGCGTAATGATCGGCAGCAGCACATGCTTGAGCACATGGCGGAACAGAATCGTATAACGGCTCGAACCGAATGCTTTTTGAATCAGAACATATTCTTCGCGAAGCTGTCCGATCGTGCTGGATCGAATGTAGCGGACATACACCGCCAGAAACCCGAACGCAAGCACAGAGCAAGGCAGAATGCCGTGCTTCAGCACATCGGCTGCGGTATTCACGCCAATCGTCCGCATCCCCATACTAGGCAGCCAATGCAGCTTGATGGCGAATAAATAAATGAGAAGGATTGCGAGCCAGAACAGCGGTACCGAAATCCCGATGTATGTAATCAGGTTGATAAGCTTATCCGGCCAACGATTTCGATTCGCGCCTGCGACCAGACCTAAAGGTATGGCAAGAATAACGGCGAGCCCGATTGCGCACGCCATCAAGCCTGCCGTAGCCGGCAGACGATCGATAATTTGATCAAGCACAGGCTGGTGATTAACGAGCGAGTAGCCGAGATTACCAGACAGCAGCTGCTTCAGCCATTGCACATACTGCACATATGCGGGCTGGTCCAGGCCAAGGCTGTGGCGCATCCGCTCGATATCTTCCGCATGCATATTCGGCGTAACGAACGACAGCACAGGGTCTCCCGGCGCAAGCTTGATCATGGCGAAGCAGACGATCGACACAAAGAAAAGCATCGGAATCGTTTGTGCCAGCCGCTTGACGATTAATTGTCTCATTCGCTTCTTCCCTGCCTCTTTAGCGAACAAAAATAAGCTGGAATACCAGCTTATCGAAGTGTGATATTCTCGACAGTCCGATAAGCTGAAGAGACCAGCTTGTTGTTCTCGGTTAATTACGTGTTCAAAAAGTTCAGTTCGGTATTATTTCAAGTAGATTTTGGACAGATCCTCGAAGATTACGACCGGTTTGAGCACCGCTTCTTCGATACCACCATAACGCTTGTCTACGGCTACGATCGTCTTCGTGTAGGCGATTGGGTAGATTGCCGCATCTTCCGCAACGAGCTGCTGCGCTTGCTTGTACAGCTCTCCGCGTTTGGCTGCATCCGCTTCGCCTGCACCTTTCTGGAACAACTCGTCCACTTGCTTGTTCGAATAGTGCGAGTAGTTGGAAGAATTGTCAGTCGTGAACAGAATCGAGTAAGCGTCAGGATCAAAGCCCATAATGTAGCCGCCGACCGTCAGGTCGAAGTCCGTAGAAGTACCGCCATATACTTTGCTGTTCAATGCCGATGCGTCGACGCTTTGAATTTCAACGTTAACGCCAGCTTCCTTCAACTTTTGTTGTACATAGAGGCCAATCGACTCCTGTGTTTTGTCGCCGCTCTTCACAATGAAGCGCAACTTCGTCACACCAGCTTGCTTGAACAGCTCTTTCGCCTTCGCTGCATCGTTATCGAACGTAGCAACATCATTCGTGTGGAACATCGTATCCGGTGTCAGGAACGAATGAGCAGGATCCGCATATTCAGGCGACAGGTATGCCGCTGTGATCAGCTCTTCGCGGTTCAGTGCATAACCTAGCGCTTGACGCACTTCTTTGCGGTCCAATACGCCAAGGTCGCTCTTCTCATTAATAAGGATGTAAGACAGACGGCCTTCACTGTATGGAATCAGATCGAAGCTGCCTGATCCTTGAATCGTTGGTGCATCCTGCGGCGATACATAGTTAATGTTCAGCTCGCCATTCTGCAGAGCAAGGTTTGCTGCGTTCGTATCCTTCGCGATGCGGTATGTGACCGTATCCAGATGCGGCTTGCCGCCAAAATAGTTATCGAAACGCTCAAGCGTTACATATTCGCCCGTTTTGTATTCTTTGAATTTGAACGGACCAGATCCGACTGGCGTATTGTTCTTCGGACTCTTCTCAATATTAGCTTCGTTCTCGAAGATATGCTTCGGAATCGGCGTCAATTGTACGAGCGTCGCTTCGAATGCTGGTGCTGCCTGCGGCATTGCGAACTCAACCGTCACATCGTCGACTTTCTTCACTTCGATCGGTTTGCCGCCAATGATCAGGTTGCCGCGGAACATGCTGTTCTGCTTCTCATCGAGAATGCTGTTGATCGTAAATACAACGTCGTCAGCCGTCAGCGGCTGTCCGTCATGCCAAGTGAGGCCGCTCTTCAGCTTCAACGTGTAGGTCATGCTGTCTGCTGATGCCGTCAGGCTGTCTGCTAGGTAATACGTCTTCTTGCCGTTGTTCACTTGGAACAGCGGCGCGTACAACGACTGGTCGATCGTCAAGCTGACGCGGTCGCCAGCATAGTTCGGGTTAAGAATAACCGGATCGGCGCCGACACCAATAATCAGATTGCCGCCGTCCTTCGGAGCCGACGTTTCAGTCTGCTGTCCACTGTTGTCGTTAGGCGTTGTTGAGTCTGAGCTGCTGCCGCATGCTGTAATCAATGCCGTGAGCAGCACAAGAATAATTGTTGTAGACCATTTCTTGCTCATTACCATTCATCCCCTCTGTCTATCTTGCTGCTATTGTCATGCCATTGTATATCGGGTTAGTCGGTATTATCAAAGTGTAATTAATACCAGTAATGATGAAACCGCTGCCGCCAAGCTATATTGTTGCAGCAGCTTTTATACAGTCAAAAAGCCCCAAGCGATTGAACATCGCCTGAGGCTTATCATTCCCTTATTTTAGTCCGTTACTCACCCGCAATAATCCGATACAAGGCCTGCGTTCCTTCATTGTCGCCGCCATGCTCCACAAGCTGTTCATAGAGCGACTGCGCCAGCTTAAGACCAGGAAGCGCAAGTCCCATCTCAGCAGTAGAATCAAGCGCAATTCGAATGTCTTTCACAAAATGCTTCACGTAAAACCCAGGCGCATAGTCACCTGCGATCATTCGCGGCGCCAGATTCGATAGCGACCAGCTTCCAGCAGCGCCGGAGCTGATGCTCTTCAGCACCTGAGTCTGATCGAGCCCAGCTGCCTTCGCATAAGCAAGCGCCTCGCTGACGCCAATCATATTCGAAGCAATCGTAATCTGATTGCACATCTTCGTGAATTGACCTGCCCCAGCTGGACCTTGGTGCACAACGTTCGTGCCCATCAGGTCGAGCAGCGGCTTCACCGCTTCGAACGCTAACTCATCGCCGCCGACCATGATCGACAGCTTCGCCTCTCTTGCCCCGACGTCTCCGCCAGATACAGGCGCGTCCAACGCGTGGAGTCCTTTGCTGGCCGCTTCTTGCGAGATCCGCTTCGCCAGCGTTGGGCTTGAAGTCGTCATATCGAGGAAGTATGCGCCAGCACGAACATTGTCGAGCAGCCCGTCCGCTCCAAAATAAATCTGCTCCACATCGTTCGGATAACCAACCATTGTGATGATCACATCCGCATGCTTCGCAACATCCTTCGGCTGATCATGCCATACCGCACCTTGCTGAAGCAGCCCTTCTGCTCTTGCCTTCGTGCGATTATAGACATGAACCTCATAGCCATTCTTCAACAAATGGCCAGCCATGCTTGCACCCATGATGCCTGTTCCGATAAACCCGATGACTGTACTTGCTGCACCTGCCTGCTTATTAACCGTCATCTTCCGTTCGCTCCACCTTTCGACCGTACCCGATTATTTCACGAAAACATGGCCGCCAATCGTCGCTGTCTTCGTACGTGTCTGGAACCACTCATTTTCTGCCGGTGCGCTGTTAAAGTACAATCCACCGTTTGACGGGTCGATTCCCTTCGCCGCCTGAATGGCAGCCTTGAATGCCTCCGCATTCGGCAGCTTCCAGTATTGGCCGCCAGCTACCGTGCTAAAAGCACCTGGCGCGAAAATCACTTTCTCGATCGTATCCGGGAAGTCCGGTGAATCGACGCGGTTGAGAACAACAGCCGCAACGGCAACCTGACCGTTGAAAGGCTCTCCGCCTGCTTCTGAGTATACCACACGCGCGAGTCTTCCGAGATCAACACGACTCACGGTTACTTTATGCAGGGCATGCAGCGTCATTGGACCTGCAATTCCATTCTGGACGATGGCTGCATTACGTTGAAATTGTTTGACGGCCTGCTTTGTTGCTGGACCGAACTTGCCGTCAGCAGCAGTAGATAAATAACCGAGCATTCGAAGCCGTTCCTGCAGGTCTACAACCTTATCGCCGGTGCTTCCGACAGACAATGCGTCGAAGCTGGCTTGCGCATTCGCCTTCAGCTGAAGCTGCGGCGTCAATAATAAAGATCCAATCATTAGTCCGAATAATAACCAACCAACCTTTGTTTTAAACACGTACAATAATCCCTCCAAGATGTATAAATGCGATGATGGGCAGGTGTCTAACACAAAATATGCAAACGGTCTCACGCCAACACATTGTAACATCATTTGCGAAATTGCCAATGTTTTCAGAGAAAATTCTAATGCTTCTCATCTTGTTGGAGATGGCTTAGAATAGGCCATTTCTAAGGGTTCTGGACGCTAGCGGCGCAGCCTGCGACGATCGAGCAGTGTCACAATGCCTAACAAAATCGCACACATGGCCCATACGATCGGCTCGAGCTCGAGCAAATACCAAGGCCATGGTCCCAATAAGTCCAGCAGCGAGCCTCCCTCTGGTTTTCTTGCCAGAAACATATAGTTCGTACCCGCAATTGCATTCATAATTGCACCCGGAATGGCAAGCAGATGAAGCGCCAATACAGCAATCGGAAGTGAGCGAAGCGTCGGGCGCATTCCTTCGACAGCCGTCATATAAACGGAAGCGGCGATGATGCCGATATGCCCAAGGAAGAAATGAAAATAACGAAAATGAGGAAACGTCTGAACGAGATCCGGCGTCAGCATCGCCTGCAGAGCGCCAAGCGTGCCCAAGTAGACGACAATGCTGTACAGGAACCGGCTGCGGGTTAACAGCATAATAACCGATAGCCATAGCGTCATCGTACACAGCTCGAAGGGCAGCGACCAAACCGACCATTCCCCTTGAATCGTATAGGTCACGTACAACGCAGTTTCTAATCCTGCAAGCAGAGCGGCCATAACCGCAGCTGCGATGCGGCTTCTGCTGCCATGGCGAAGTCGTCTCCGACACTGGATAATGCCAGCGCACACAAGGATACCGACGAGCAGCGCCGCCCAGTGGGCGGCAGAGAACGGAACGAAAGTCATCATACACATTCTGCTCCTTCTTCGTGTTAATCTTTGTTGAGCTCATTGTAGTCGTGAGCATCTTCATCGCGATAGTACTAACCTGTTGTAGTACTATCAAGATGAGTATCATGACGTAACGAGAAAACCCCCGCTGTACTCGAATCGCTTCGAGCATGACGAGGGTCGTCTACTGGTGCTTTAACTGTCGCTGCTGATTGACTGTATATGCGATGCTTCATCGGTTGTCGATGCAGAAGCCGAAGCGGGAGCCGCATCCGCTATAGGATGACGCGGAAGCTGAACCTCAATCGTATGCGCTCCGCCGTCATCAACAAGATGGATGTAGACGCCCGATGCATCACGTCTGGCCTCATGCGAAGGACGGTGGATGCTCAGATTGCCGGCTTCATCAATGTCTAACGGAAGCGATTGAACCGCAGCGTCCTCGATCATACGGACTTTGACCTGATAGAGCGTCCTGCCGTATCGGTACTCGACCTCGTAGCCTGGCCAATCACGCGGCACTGCAGGGCGGAAATACAGCTTGTCGCCTTCTTTGCGAAGACCGATAATCCACTCGATTCCCGCTTGGTACATCCAGCCCGAAGCACCTGTGTACCACGTCCAGCCTGCCCTTCCTTTTACAGGATCGCGCGTATATACGTCAGCCGCCATTACGTAAGGCTCGCCAGCATATTTACGCACCTCGCCTTCGCTTCGCGCATGCGTGACCGGATTGAGCAGATGGAATAGGTCAACCGCTTTATCCCCATTGCCTAGTCCGCTCCAGGCAACGATGCTCCAAATGACGCCGTGCGTATACTGTGCGCCATTCTCGCGAATGCCCGGCGGGTAGCCTTGAATATAACCCGGGTTCGGATCGGTACGGTCAAATGGCGGCGTTAACAGCCTAGCAACGGCGATATCCCGGTCTACCAATTCACGATCGAACGACATCATCGCCTGCTGCGCGCGCTCGCGCGGCGCTCCGCCTGAGATAACCGACCACGACTGAGCGATTGCATCGATGCGGCACTCTTCGTTGCGTGTAGAGCCTAGCCAATGCCCCTCGTCCGCCCTTGCGCGGCGGTACCATTCACCATCCCATGCGGTTTTGTTAATAGCCGCACTAATCGCCTCCCGACGTTCACGGTAAGCGGATGCTCGTTCCATGTCGCCTTTCAGCTCGCAGACATCCGCGAATTTATGAAGCACATCGCATAGGAACCAGCCGAGCCAGACGCTTTCGCCTTTGCCCAGATCGCCGACCGAGTTCATGCCATCGTTCCAGTCGCCGATTCCCATCAGCGGCAGTCCGTTCTCTCCGAATCTCGATGCTCGTTCAATCGCACGAATGCAATGCTCATATACGGAAGCCACTTGGTCCGAAAGCACTGTTGCCTCATATCGTTCATGCTCTTCATCGGCGAGCTGCTCGCTTCGAATGAACGGCGCCATCTCGTCCAAGACCGACTGATCAGCTGTCTGGGTAATATACCGTGCGGTTGCGTAAGGAAGCCACAGCAGGTCGTCCGAATACTTCGTCCGGATGCCGCGATGCGTCTCTTCATGCCACCAGTGCTGCACATCGCCCTCTTCATACTGATGCGCAGCGTGCAAAATAATTTGCGCACGCGTGATGTCCGGCCTTGCATGCAGCATAGCGATTGAGTCCTGCAATTGGTCGCGGTAACCAAATGCTCCCCCTGCTTGATAGAACGCGGTTCTCGCCCACATGCGGCAGGCGAGTGCTTGATAGAGCAGCCAGCCGTTGATCAAGTAATCCATCTCTTTGTTCGGCGTCGTAATTCGTGTCTGCAGCGTCGTCTCTTCCCAGAAACGAACCGCTTCCTCATAGGCGGCTGAGCACGCTTGTCCATTGTTATATTTGGCGGCCAGCGCCACTGCCGCCTCTCTAGAATGTTCAGCCCCGAGCAGGACATAAACCGTTCTTGAAGCGCCCGCTTCAATTGTCAGCTTCAGCTGTACAGCCCCGCACGCATCGTGCTGGGCGCCTAGCGAGCCGGACAGCCGCGTCCGCTTCATCGCGTCGGGCGAAGCTGTCGAGCCGCCCCGACCTAGCCATTCCGTCCGATCTGCGGTGTACGATAAGCGATCCGACAGCGAAGCGTCCATCTGCTGACCGTCCTGATCATGAATAGCCAGGAACGCCCAGTCATCGCGGAATGTTTCCTGATAGCTGTTGCGAACAAGCATGGTCCGCGCGTCCGCATCCCATTCGGAGACGATGTGCGAAGCGCTGATTTGCCGTTTTACGCCGAGTACCCAATCGCATTCGTAGAAGACCGACAGCTCCTTCGCTTCATCGCTCGTATTGTCTAGCTTAAGCTCTACAATCTTAACGGGATCCGATTTCGGCACGTACACCGTCATCTGCTGCCGCAGCTCGCGGTCCGCCCGGCGGAACCGCGAATAACCGCGGCCATGCGCAACCGTGCAAGCTGAATCTTCCGATGCCGGCATTGGCGTTGGCGAGCTGAACAGTCCGCTTCGGTCGTCGCGGATGAAGCAGACTTCACCCGGCGGGTCAAGCACAGGGTCATTCGACCATGGCGTCAGTTTGCATTCGCGGCTATTGCGCCACCACGTGTAGCCTGTTCCGAGCTCTGTGATAAGAAATCCGAACTTCTCGTTCGCTACCACATTGCTCCATGGCGCATGCAAAAACTTGCCGCCGCGAAGCGCAATCCGATATTCGCGGCCGTCTGGCGTAAAGCCTCCCCAGCCGTTGAACAGCGCAAGCTGCTCCACAGCTTCTGCAGCGTATTGCGCTTGCTGGATGCCAGCGTGCCGCACCGAAGATGCAGGCTGCGGCTGAACTTCTAATGGCGCTGCCCATTCCTGAACAAGCTTCGGCGCTTTCAGCTGCGCCTTCAGGCTAGGTCCGTCCGCCCGCAGAACATACCGGGCAACGGCGAACAGAAGCGTTCGTTCTTCCTCGGACATCTGGTTAGCCGCAACCGGATACACACCGCCGGGCCGTACGGCGTGTTTGTCTACATTTTGCTCAATCGCAACACGCAGTCCATCGGTCACATCCTGCTGATAACCGCCTGCCGATTCGTTCACAATGACAAGATCGAACGGCAGCCCTTTGCGGCATAGATAACCGTGCCCGCTCATCAGCCGGATCGCAAACGGCAGCTGCGCCCGATCCTCCAATGTCACAAGCACGATTGGCAGGTCGCCGGAGATGCCCATCGACCAGAGCCCCGACTGCCCTTTCACATTCGCTTCGATGCTGGCCGCCCGTTCCTGACGGAGGGGCGATGCGTACAGCACTCGTCCTGCCAACGTGTGCAGCAGGGACGCCTCGTGCGCCGTAAGACGCTGATGGCGCAGGTCGATGCGGCTGTGCGTCCAAGCCAGCTGGAATGTCCGATCGATCTGCTGCTCGCCGCACAGCGATTTGGCAATGCTGATCGATTCGTCACGCGACTCTGCAACGCCTGTCACTCCGAACAGCTTAACCGTCTCTCCTGGCCCAACCGACACGCGCCGACGAATGGCGAAGATCGGATCAAGCACGGCGCCAACCGTCCCAGTCAGCTTCGTATGCAAGGTTTGCGGACGCTGCATGGAATGTCCGCGGCCGATGAAGATCGCCCGATCTGTCTCATATTCAATCGGTCCAAGGCAATCGCATCCAATGGATAACGTATGGAACGCCCACCGATGCTGCTCATGCCCATCGCGCGGTCTGCGTACCGCAAGCAGGCATTCCTCTTCCGCATCATATTCCGTCTGCACGAACAGCTTGCTGAACGCTGGATGCGCATCATCTGCAAGCGGCGGCGCGAGCACAACCTCCGTGTACGTCGTCACTTCAAAAATGCGCGTCTCCGCGCTTTCATTCGTCAGCTTCAGCCGGCGGATTTCAACGTTATGCTCAGGCGATACGCAAATATCAAGCTCCGTGCCGATCGGCCCATCTTTGCGCATGAAGCTCGCCTGATGAAGCGAGAATTGAATACGCATGTCATTCGAAGGGACACGGCATGGTTCATAAGCTGGCGACCATACGGCGTCACCGGTTACGTCACGAATGTACATGCCGATTCCGGGCGGATCGATCACGGGATCCTCGCGCCATCTGGACAATGCGATTGAACCATGTCTAGTGAAGCCGCCGCCGCTGGCTGTTACAACCGAAGAGAATGAGCCGTTGGACAGCAGACACACTTCCGGCAGCGGAGTGATCGGATCGGTAAATTCACGCAGCGGCGCGGTCTTCTCCTGATCCTGCACAATACTCGTACGCTCGGTGTACGATTTGGCCGAGTCTGTAATGATGGCCGGCTTGTCCGGCATCCGTTCTTGCAGCAGCAGCTCGGCTGCTTGCACCCGCTTATCTGCATGGAATCGGTCGACCATCGTCCGAGGCAGCAGCTTATTGGCAAGCGTCAGCAGGCTCATTCCTTGGTGGTGAACCATGAAGCTGCGGATGACGACACTGGTTTGACCTTCCGGCATCCGCTTCGCCGTGCAGTCGATCGCTTCGAAGAAGCCGTGCGCGCCTCGCGCGCCCATCTCTTCCATTCTGCCAAGCGCCTCCAGCGCTTCCCGCTTCGCATAAGGAATCGCCATGATGGTCGCATAGGGCGCAAGCACGAGGTCCTCCTCCAGTCCGCGCTGGAACCCAAGCCCCGGCACGCCAAATGCGCGATACTGATAGTTCATTTGGTAATCAAACGCATAGTAGCCCGATTCCGATATGCCGAACGGCACCGCACGCTGACGGGCATATTCGATTTGACGGCGAACCATGCCTCGGTACGTCTTATCCCACAACGTTCGACGGTACGTCTTCATCAGCAGCGCAGGCATCAAATATTCAAACATCGTGCCCGACCATGATAGCAGCGTCGCATGCTTGCCCGACCTCGTCATCGCGCGGCCGAGCTTGAACCAATGTGCAGCGGGCACTTGACCCATCGCAATCGCCAAGAAGCTCGACTGGCGTGCTTCTGAAGCGAGCAGATCGTATAGGATCGTTTCTTTGCGATCGGCAGACGCATGATAACCAAGCGTGAACAGCTGCGAGGCTTCATCATAAAGCGGTCGGAAGTCTGTCGCGTTAATAAGCTTACCCAGGCGCGCAATCAATCGCGACGTCTGCTGAGCGATGCCGGTGCCGCCTTTGCGCGCAGCAGCAGCTTCCGCGGCATACTCTGCGATCCCTTCCTTCACCGTAACGAGATAACCGACGAAATTGCCCGAATCGACTGTCGATACATACAATGGGGGCAGCGGCCGCAGCGTCGATGTTTCGTACCAGTTGTACAGATGGCCGTTCCACTTATCCATCCGTTCTATCGTATCTAACGTGCGCTCCATACGGCGCAGCATATCGGACGTGTCGATAAAACCGAAATCCCTCGCAGCAAGCGTACATGCCAGCTGCAGCCCAATATTGGTCGGCGACGTTCGTCTTGCGGGTCCAACCGGCGGATCCAGTTGGACGTTATCCGGCGTCAGCCAGTTGTCTTCCTCCACCGTGTACTGGTCGAAATACGACCAAATATCAGCCGCAAGCTTCGTCAGCGTTGCACGCTCCGAATCGGTGATCGATTCCGTTCTTATCGCGGACGGCCTGCTTAGCCAGCCCGTAACGGCCGGAGCGGCCAACCATATCACAGCGATGGCCCCGCCAATCCAGCGAATCGATGAATAGGCCGACAGCCAGCTCAGAACGCCATATGCAACTGCGAATACAAGTCCCCAGCCGAAGCCGTGAATAACGCGCTGCTGCCTGCTTCTCCGCTCGACCTCTGCTGAGCTCGTCCATTCCAACAGCCGGCGCTTTGATCCATACAGCCGGAACAGGGTTCGAATGACCGCGTCTCCCATCACAACGGCCTGATAAGGAAGCGTGACGAGCATCACGATCGATTGTCCGAAAGCTGACAGCAGCGCAGCCGGTTTACGAGCCAATGTGCTCGGTGAGATGACCGCTCTAATCAGCGGCATCCCAATCGTTAATAGGGCGACAGCCGTCAAAGCTGTCCAAGCCCTGAACGGCATGAGCGCAGCAGCGAGAAGCGCAAGCAAAAGCGCCGGCTGCAGCAGGCTTCTCCGCATGTTGTCGATGATTTGCCAGCGTGTAAGTGCCGTAAGATCGACCTTCTGCAGCTCGCCTGTCCGATTGCATACACGCGGCTTCAGCCAGCAGAGCAGCTGCCAATCGCCTCTCACCCAGCGGTGCAGCCGCTGTTGATAAGCGCTGAATGTGGCCGGATGACCATCAATCAGCTCAATATCCGATAGCAGCCCGCCGCGAAGGAACCCGCCTTCGAGCAGATCATGACTGAGCACATGATTGTCCGGAATACGCTCGCTTAGCACCGCTTTGAAGCTGTCGATGCTCAAGATCCCTTTGCCGGTAAAAATCCCTTGTCCGAACGTATCCTGATACGGATCAGACATCGCGAACGCGTAAGGATCAATGCCTGGTTCGCCGGACCACAGCCTTGCTAAACGCGACCTGGAGACCGACTCATAGCTGACGCCAATGCGCGGCTGCAGAACCCCGTAGCCTTCGACAACGCGCGTACGCGAGGCGTTCAGTCGAGGGCGATTATAAGGCAAATGTATCGTACCGACCATACGCTGCGCAGCACCGATCGGCATCGAGGTATCGGCATCGAGCGTAATCATATACTGGACATCCTGCAGCTCCGCTGGCAGTGTGCGCTCTAGGAAGCTTGTTCCTTCATCGCCCCTAAGCAGTCCAATAAACTCGACGAGCTTGCCTCGTTTGCGCTCCCAGCCCATCCATGCTTTCTCCGACTCATTCCACTTCCGCTTCCGCTGGAACAGATGGAAGGTTCGCCCCCCGTTATCACGCGGATAACGGCTATTGAGCTCATCAATCCGTTCACGCGCCGCCCGATATACCTTCTCATCGGTTGCCATCCGCTCCGATTGTGCATCGGCATAGTCCGTCAGCAATGCAAAATACAGCTGCGGATCCGGATTGGACAAGTAGTGCAGTTCAAGCCGATTCGTCAGCTCCTCCGCATCTTCTAGCTTCGTCCAAATGATCGGCATAACGACGATCGTCTTCGCGTCCGAAGGGATACCCGACGCATAATCGTAACGAAGCAGCGGTGTGGATCGGATCGCGCCGCCAATCAACGTATGACTTGCCGCTATCGCCCATTCGGCAGCCGGCATGAGCATCAGAAGGATCGCAGCTGCCCAAGCGCCTGTCGTCAATCCATTCCCGCTTCCTGCCCACCAGCCGAACAAGACAGCAAAGACGATGAAGGCGCAGCCGATCATCGACAGATACGCAGTACCCCGCCGCCGTCTTACAACAGCGCCGCGATGCGTGCGTGGATTCGCATTGCAGCTGCGCAGCGACTCATGAAGCGCTTCTACTCCCTGATGATCCAGTAAGTAATAGGCCGCGAAGCTGGAACGGGGAGGGACACCGTCAGAACCGCCCGAATGCGATGACGCCTGTTCATCGTTGTTCAGGCTCCCTTCCGCCAGCTCTACCGCTTTCAATGCAATCAAGCTCTCCGGCACATTGAACCGCCTGGAGAGACGTTCGATCCGGCTGCGCAGCGTATGTTTGCTCGTGTCATCCATCCGCAGGTAGGTGCCTGCCGCCTCCTGCGCCAACGTTCGATCTACCACACTGATTCGGTCAAAATAAAGCTTCCATTGTCCTCTGGATAATGTCCGAAGGCTGCCAATCAAATGACTTGTCTCTACTTCATGCGAAGCCTGAAGCTGATGCTCATAGGTTACAATTCGGTTCAAATTATCCGTATTCGAATCAAGCTTGCAGACGAGCCATTCCCGCACGGAGGCTGCATCATCTGCCCATTCGTTCAGATGGCTGACGAGATGAACCAGAACAGCGCCTGAAAGCGGCAGCGTCTGACCATGCTTCTCCAGCGCAGCCTGCATATCAGCCGCGCACAGCTTCGTATCCGGTGGAGCCAGCGATTTGAGCAATTTCTCTACACGCTGGCATGCCACGTGCCGCTCCCGGACAAGCCGCATCAGAGCAGCTAGACGACCGATCGCTGCCATTCGCAGAAACACAGGCATAAGCCAAGACTCCGCCAGCGTCAAGACTGCAATTTCTTGATATGCATGAATAAAAGAGACGAACGAGTCCAGATCGAGTCTGCCATTCGTCGCCTCGAAGTACGCATTGCCGATTGCGACAGTTCGAGGGCGCCCATCAGCCTTCAGCCATGTTTGACGTGACAGCGCCCCGCGCTTCAGCTCCCGCTCTACAACCTGCACTTCCTTCTCGAGAAAATCGGCGTGATCCAGCAGCCATTGCTCCGCTGGCTGTGTGCAGCCGCCAACCTCTGACCTCAGCTCTGCAGCAAATTGCCGCAAGCTCTCCCTATCGTTATGCCACTCGGCAAGACGCTTCCTGCTATTCCAGCTGCCCACGATCGGATCATGGGTCAGCGCCAGTTCATGCGCTTTATGCTCCAACTGCTCGGCGTTCAGTACCATGGGTCCCCCTTGCTTACGTTCGTCTTATACGTAATCGCCTTCCGCAATGAAGGCTGCGGAATAAATACCGATAAGGCATCTGACGCAGGTCTCTCCGACGCACAGATGCCTTAAGTAAATATTCCCAAGTCGCCCGACTTTTATGATGAGCAGCAAGGAAAAAATTTATAAAGGACCGCCCTCAGGCTCCAGTATGAACGAAAAAGAGCCATGGAGTTTTCCTGTAGAAAAACGCCACGGCCCTATGCTTAACGGTTGACTGTTGGTCGAACCGGTCTCAAGTTTGGATTTGATTTGTCGTTCTGACGCATCGATGCCCGTACTGCAAACAATACAACAACGACGAGCAGCGTGCCGCCATACATGAGCTTAGTTAACGGGCTACTGCTGCTGGTGCCGACCATGTAGCCATGTACGGCAGAGCCTACGAAGATCGGATAGGCCAGCAAATGAATCGTCAGCCACACATGCCGGCTAATTTTAGTGCGATAATCCGATGTAATCAGCAATAACAGCATACCGTACAACGCGAGGATGCCGAATCCATTGCCAATCGGATACTGCTTCGAGGCGAAAGGAATAACCAAATCTACCCAACGGTAAGGGAGATACGTGCTGATGACTAGAATCGCCGCATGCAAGAGCGCTGCAGCTGTACCACCATTGGTCAGATACGTATGCCAGCGATAAACCTGTGCCTTCCGTTTTCCCTTCAATAACGGAAAGCTGTACAGCATGCCAAGCGTTAATCCTGCAAATATCGTCAAATAGGCCGCGATACCTAATATTCTCGTTAATTCCCAAATGGGCCAAGTTATCATCCAAGCTATCATAACGGCTCTCTGCCCCTCTCTGCTTTCGATTCCATCAGCCAACCGTCTGATAGACAATTGAAACTTCCCGAGGAACCAATTAACCAGGCATCATAAGCTGGGGGAAGTAGATCCCTCATCCTCTTCAAGCCTTCTTCGCCAATAATACAAATCGTCTTTGCCCATACCTCGCACGCAATAAGATCAGGTCCCGTAACGGTGCATTGAACAACGCTGCTTTGTGACGGATTGCCTGTACGGATATCGATCAAATGATGCTTCATGCCCTCATTCGTCATCCATCGTCTGCCAAGCGTTCCAGAGGTTGCGACTGCACCCTGCCCGAGCATCCGATAAATCGTACTGCCGTCTTCAGCGATCGGATCTTGGACATCGATTCGCCAGATCGGCTCTCCGTTTCCGTCATTCCAGACTGTCAAATCGCCGCCTGCGTTGACAAGGCCTGCTCTAATTCCATACCTCATTCGCAGCCACTGCGTCAGCTTAGCCGTTGCCCACCCTTTCACGATGCCTCCGAGATCTAATTGAACATCGGCAGCCAGCCGAACCGATTGCATGCCAAGATCCAATACCATCGGCGATTGCATCGGACCTTCATATGGCTTCTTGTCGTTCAGAAGCGGGCCCGCATGACCATCCATGTGATCTTGTTCAAGCTCTCGGCTTATCCCGACTCGCGATAGATGCTCGAAAGAACGATTATAGCCCGCCTTGTCCATGCATAGCCCTACGAATGGAGAGAATATACCGTCCGTCTTCTCTTGATACGAGAGCGCCAGCTGCAGCACATCTCTCATCATGCTGGAGATCAAGACTGGCGCCCCGCTTCCCGCCGTTCGATTGATCCGAGACAGCTCGCTGTCGGGGCGGAAGCGGCTGAACACCTGCTCCACCTCCTCGAACCAGTCCACCGCCAATTCAACCGCTTCACTCATCTGATCCCTATCACATACAAGCGACAGCTCAACATCGGTATTCATCGCACGAAATCGAGCATACATCAGCTCAGCGATGTCCCCTTGGCCCCTCATCATGATGTCCGGGTGGAGGAACGGAAGCCGCCTCCGCCTTCACTGCCCTCACTAACGGATCCGCCATTCCTATCGCTATTAAAGCCGCCATCCATGCCGCCGCCCTGCTGCCCCCGCATGCCGCGCCTGCCTCGACGCTCCACCCATTGCTCCGCACCGTCCTGCTGTGCGTCGCCGATATCGGTCGATTGGCGTACCGCATTATCGTTTGCGTTGTCACTCACTGCCAGCGCTGCTGCGAATTCTGGACTCGCTCTCACCGTATTCAGCCCGATCGCGACGAGAATTACGCCAGCCGCTCCAAGCGGCCATTTCCATCGCTTTAGCTTCTTGCTAACGTTACCCATGGATATCGACATCCTTTATTACAGATTCATATTGGATTAGATATCTGTATTAAATCAGCCGAACCTTAAACGAACCTTAGACGGAAACTGAATGTTGGCTGAAGATCCGCAATTATATCCGCATGCCAAAAAGCCGATCGGCCGCTTCCGAGGAAGCCCGATCGGCCAAAGAAAGGATTGATCAGAACGGCTTAGTTAAGGAACCCTTCGAGGGCAACAGTTGGTTTCATATCCGAGCCCCATGTGCCTTTGTTATACCCGCCGTTATAACCCGGTGTCGACTGCGGCTCCCAATAGAAGACGCCTAGACCTTTGCCGCCGGAGATGCTGCGAATCTTCGTCTTAATGTCCGCAATGAAGCTTTTCGTTGTCGATGCCGCACTATAGTCGAGGCCTATCTCTGTAATCATCACCGGCTTGCCATAGTTCGATATCATGCTGTTCGCATTGCTGATCGTCTGCGTCACCTTCGTGGACCAGTCAGACGTAGACGGATACAGCGACATGCCGACGATATCGAAGGTAGCGCCGTTCGCAATCAAACCGCCGATATTCCATGTGAACAGGCTGTTATCATAACCATTGGCCAAGTGAACGATCGTCTTCGTGCTGCTACTGATCGACTTCACCGCATTGTTGCCGGTATTAATGAGCCAAGCGTAATTTTTCATACTGACCGAAGCTTTCCCATCGTCCCACAGCATCCCGTTATTCGTCTCATTGCCGATCTGCACCCAATCCGGCGTTACGCCATTGTTCGCCATCGTCGTCATCACGTCGCGCGTCCAATTCCATACCGCGTCCATCAGCTGCGTGAACGTATAGTTCTTCCACGCCGCGGGCTTCGTCTGCTTGCCCGGGTCCGCCCATGAATCGCTGTAGTGAAGCGTCAGCATGACGCTGAGTCCTGCTGCTTTGGCCCGCTTGGCGAGCGCGGCTGCACGTTCCTTCGTTAAGTACCCGTTGCCATAATCATTCGACGGATTGACCCACACGCGGATACGGATGGAGTTGATGCTGTAATCATTTTTTAGAATGTCAAAAATGTCCCGTTGTACGCCATTCTTGTCCTTCCACTTGTACCCCTGCGCTTCCATGGTGGCTACCCAACTGACGTCTGCGCCCTTCGCGAAGGCTGGCGCCGCCTCCGCCACCTTCGGCTTTGCCGTCTCCACTGACACGAGCGTCAAACAGATCAGCGCTGCCAGCAGGATGAGCATACTTCTTCTAAACATACGATTTACCTCCTATACGATTGTCGAATGGAGTACAGAGGATTAATATAGATATAGCAAGGATCGCTGAATCGATTCATTCGCTCCTTCATTGTAAGCGCTCTATTCAAGCGTATAATAGGATAGGATGCAAACAAAACGGATGCTTTTATAGCCGTTTAGCAGGCATGCCCTATATAATAGTCATAGTTCTTTCCGATAACAGTATTGATAGAGGACGTTCATCAAGTTTCCTTGTGATCGTGAACTGATACATAGTGACAAAGGAGAGCTCCTTCATGTCCGTTACAATTAAAGATATTTCCAAGCAAGTCGGCGTCAGCTACTCGACCGTCGCCAAGGCGCTCAATAATAGTCCGCTTGTCAAAGAATCTACGAAACGTAAAGTAATGGAGGCGGCCGAAGCGCTTGGCTATACGCCAAACCTTGCCGCTCGCAGCCTCGTGACCAAACGCACCGGCCTAGTCGGTATCGTCTGGCCAGGCATCGACCGGGCCGCGCTGTCATCGCTAGTTACGTCCATCCAACGGCGTCTAGCAGAGAAAGGGTTAACCGCGCTGCTGTCGATTCACGAGCCGCAGGAGGCGATCGCCACATTCGAGAACCTGCGTGCGGACGCCATTCTACTATTCGAAGAGAGCACCGCCGACATTATCGCACGGCCCTCCCACAGACGAACGCCGATGATTTCGATTGGTATGCCGATTAAGCCGGGCGTACCCTATGTCGATATGAATCGGCGGGAAGCCATTCGGCTCGCGGTAGAAACACTGGTAAGCAGAGGGTATGAGCGGATCGCCTACATCGGACCGTATGCAGAAGCTTCTGTACAGCAGCAGGAGAAGTGGATCGGCTTCAAGGAAGGGGTACATCAGTGTGGAATCGCAAGTCAAGAAGAATGGATTATCGATTCCCGCGGCCTGCTCTGGCAGAATGGCTATCACGCTGCCAAGCAGCTGCTTAAGCTGAGCGATCGCCCAACAGCCGTCATTAGCGGCAGCTACGATCTGGCCGCAGGTATCATTCGCGCCTTTCAAGGTGAAGGTATCACGGTGCCGCAAGATATTGCCATCATCAGCTATGATCATATTCCGCATATGGAGCAGCTAGAAATTCCGATCTCCGCTGTCGGCGTGCCTGAGGCAGACCTTGCGGCAGCCGTAGTGGACACGCTGCTGCTTGCTATCGAGTCCGTCAATGATGTTCCTGATCGAACATCGCTTACGCCTGCCTATATTCATCGAAAGTCGGATTAATTTCCCTGGTATTCGTTCGATGAGGAAACAAGAAGAGCTGCCGCAAACTGCATCATAGATGCACTTGCGACAGCTCTTCTGCGTCTAAGTCGTACCCTTCAATCTCCACTGTAAACGCAAAGGATGCAGATCAGGCATGCTTTACGTACAAGTAGAACTCATCACCATTCATACCTGCAGAACAGGCATGTATTTCAAGCTAAACTCGACCTGCTAAGCCAAGCAACACGAAATCCATGCTGAAAATGCAGCATTTATTAATCCGATCGAACGATTGACCCGAAATGCCTGTATGAAATGCAGGCATTGTAACGAACTATCTGCCCTCTGTGACTTCGTTACGTGAGGCGTGACGCTCATTTCTGTCTGTTATACCTGCACAAGCCTATGCGGCTGCTCGCCGAGCAGCGACAACCGCAATGCGCTCCAAGCCGTACGGAGTGCTTCCTGCAGCGGCCAAGCGGCCGTTCCCGCCGCCATAACGGCAAGACCGTAACGATGCGTCAGCGACGCGCCAATCGTTAACCCGTATGCGCTGCGGTCCGGAAGCGCCGCAGCCGCTTCCCGCACGGCTTCAACTTGCTGCATACCAATTCGATCGCCGAAGGCGAGCAGCGTCCCCATATGGGTCGCGCTCCCCCAGCCTCCCGGCACATGCAGCTGCTGTGCTGCAGGCTCGATCAATTGACGCTGTGAGCCGATCAGCTCCTCTCCGTATCTCACAGAGAGACGGCTGTCGAATCGGTCGTATAGGAACGTCTCTCCACGAAGCGTTCGCCCCGGGCACCATACATCGGCTTGCAGCCACAGCGAGCCGGGAGCAAGCCGCACGTCCGTCTCGCTCCGAAGCGCGGCCTGACGGTACAGCATAACCGGCTCTGGCATATGCTCCACAACAGCGCCTTCTCCCAGCACGAATGACTGCTTAAGCACAGCCCCGCCCTTCTCGCCTGCAGGATGCACCTTCGTATACGACTGATTCGTAACGTATAGACGGCTGTTTCTGCCGCAATGCCAATCGAGCTCATAGCGATCGCCATCCAGCATGCCAGGCGATACATCCATGACGATAACGCCCAGTCCAGCGCCGTCCGGAAAAGCTTTCGCAATCTTGAGCGGCGCCGTGTGATACTTGCTAGTCATAACGGTTCGATCGCCATGCTGCTCGAACGACGCTTGCAGCCGTGTCAGCCCCAGCGCCGCATCTTCTAGAGCCTTAGTGCGAGCGATCATGATCGTGATCGTGATGCGCCGAATGTCCGTGCGAGTGCTCAGCGCCTGCCGCATGCTCGGCATGGTCATGCGAGTGAGCTAAGCCCTTGGCATGTGCAATCTCATGCTCAAGCCAGTTCACAATGTCCTGTACGCCGCTCTCGCCCAGCAGATTGGAGAAGATGAACGGACGATCGCCGCGCATCCGCTTCGAATCATCGCCCATGACACGAAGGCTGGCGCCGACATGCGGAGCGAGATCGATTTTGTTAATGACGAGCAGATCGGAACGCATAATGCCAGGGCCGCCTTTACGAGGGATTTTCTCCCCTTGCGCCACATCGATAATATAGATAAACCGATCAGCCAGCTCGGGACTGAATGCCGCCGCGAGATTGTCACCGCCACTCTCGATAAAAATAATATCCAGCGGTGAGAAGCGGCTCTCCAGCTCTTCGATCGCTTCGAAATTCATCGACGCATCCTCACGCACCGCCGTATGCGGGCAGCCGCCCGTCTCTACGCCAATAATTCGCTCTTCCGGCAGGACGCCTGTCGCAGCGAGAATACGAGCATCTTCCTTCGTATAAATATCGTTCGTAATAACAGCTACGCTGTATTTGTTCTTCAATTCTCTTGCAAGCCGCTCTACCAGCGCCGTCTTACCCGATCCAACCGGGCCGCCGATTCCGATTCGAATAGGGCGGGATGCATCAATCTCCGGTGTTATCCATTCATTATGACTATGACCTTGTCCTTGGCACATAATAAAGCCCTCCCAATTGAATATATTGTCGGTATGAATTCAAGACATGAACAATCGCGAATACAGCGTCTCATGCCGCATCATGGCCAGCTCCGCCATCGGCATATTGGAATAGGCCTCCTCAGGCTCTAATCCTTCGGCAATGTTCCATGCCTCGCTGGTCAGCGGCGTCAGCCGCGCGATAAGCCGCTGCCCTTCTGTCTGCCCGATCGACATAAGCCGAAGGGCACTGTTGATGCTGGTAACGATACATGCGTACCAATAGCTCTCCATTGCCTGCTGCAGCGGCACGCCAAGCTGCCAGCAGATGTATCCGTGCGCCAGCGGGTGCGTGGATAGACAGCGTCCTGCGCGTGCAGCCTCCGTCACGGGCTGCCAATGCAGGTCAGGCCACATGTCAGCTGCAAGCTTCAGCAGCCGCTTGCCCATTTTCTCCACCCCTGACCTTGTCTCCGCTGCGAGCCGCTGCGCATGAACGAGTCGTTCAACCGCCCACACTCGTTCCCACTCGCCAACATCGGCATCTCGGTATACGGCTTTGATGACCATTGCATCGCTCGTCGCCCAGCTTTGCCGCAGCATCGTCTGTACGTATAGCTCAAGTGCCCGGCTGTCCGTCAGTTGATCCTCCTGCACCATCGTCTCGAGGCCGAACGAATGGGAGAAGCCGCCGATGGGAAGCGCAGAATCAAGCAGCTGCTGCAAAGCTAGCCAATGTCTAGCCATTCGTTAGAATAAGAAGTAGCGCTGCGCCATGGGCAGCACCTCCGCTGGCTCACAGGTGACGAGCTCCCCGTCTACCGTGACGCGGTACGTCTCAGGATCAACCTCGATGCGCGGCGTCGCATCATTATGAATCATGTCTTTCTTCGAGATCGCTCGGCAGCCTCGAATCGGCTCCACACGCTTCGTCAATCCAAGCCGTTCCTTGATCCCGCGATCATAGGCAGCCTGCGAGACGAACGTGATCGAGCTATTGGCGACCAGCTTGCCGAACGAAGCGAACATCGGGCGGCCCCATACCGGCTGCGGCGTCGGGATCGAGGCGTTCGGATCGCCCATCTGCGCGAAGGCGATGCTGCCGCCCTTCAGGACGAGATCAGGCTTGACGCCGAAGAACATCGGCTGCCATAATACGAGGTCGGCGAACTTGCCGATCTCGATAGAGCCTACAAGATGCGATACGCCGTGCGTAATCGCTGGATTAATCGTATATTTGGCTACGTATCGTTTGATGCGATAGTTATCGCTGTCCCCATCATCCGGCGCGAGCGGCCCGCGCTGGCGCTTCATTTTGTCCGCTGTCTGCCAGGTTCGAATAATGACTTCTCCTACGCGGCCCATGGCCTGCGAATCGGAGCTGATCATGCTGAATACGCCCATATCGTGCAAAATATCTTCCGCTGCAATCGTCTCCGGACGTATGCGCGAATCTGCGAAAGCGACATCCTCCGGTATACGGCTGTCGAGGTGATGGCACACCATCAGCATGTCGAGATGCTCCTCGATCGTGTTCACCGTGAACGGACGCGTCGGATTCGTCGAAGACGGCAGCACGTTCAGCTCGCCCGCCGCCCGGATTATGTCCGGCGCATGACCGCCTCCAGCACCTTCGGTATGGTACGTATGAATCGTTCTGCCTTTGAACGCTGCCAGCGTATCTTCAAGGAAGCCTGCTTCATTAAGCGTGTCCGTGTGAATAGCCACCTGCACATCATACTGATCTGCTGCAGTGAGGCAAGCATCGATAGCAGCTGGCGTTGTTCCCCAGTCCTCATGCAGCTTCAGCCCGATCGCTCCAGCCTCAATCTGCTCGACGAGCGGCCCGATGAAAGACGCGTTCCCTTTGCCTGTTAAGCCGATGTTCATCGGAAAAGCTTCGACCGCCTCCAGCATACGGGACAAATGCCAAGCGCCTGGCGTCACCGTCGTAGCATTCGTTCCTGTCGCTGGACCCGTACCGCCGCCAATCATCGTCGTAACACCCGAAGACAGTGCCGTCTCGATCTGCTGCGGACATATGAAATGAATGTGCGAGTCAATGCCGCCAGCCGTTACGATACGCCCTTCTCCTGCTATCACTTCAGTGCTTGCACCTACAATCATGCCTGGCGTGACGCCATCCATTATATCCGGATTGCCTGCCTTGCCGATGCCAACAATATAACCGTCTTTAATGCCGATATCTGCCTTCACAATGCCCCAATGATCGATAATGACCGCATTCGTGATAAGTGTATCGAGAACTCCTTCTTCGCGAAGCGCGCTGCTGGATTGTCCCATGCCATCGCGAATGACCTTGCCGCCGCCGAACTTGCACTCATCGCCATACACGGTATAATCCTGTTCGATGCGCGCCCACAGCTCTGTATCCGCAAGTCTTATGGCATCGCCGGTCGTCGGGCCGAACATTTGGGCATAGCTGCTTCGATCCATGCTGCTCATTTCGCACCCTCCTCCCACGTCGTAAGCCTTGTGTTGACTTCATCGCTCATCCGACCGTGAACAGCTTCGCCTAGACTTAATCCATTCAGTCCGAATGACCGCTTCGCTCCACCAAGCTCGACGAGCCGAATCGGCTTCTCCTCGCCTGGCTCGAAGCGAACTGCCGTCCCTGCCGGAATATCGAGCCGCATGCCAAATGCCGTTCTGCGGTCGAAGCGCAATGCGCGATTCACCTCGAAGAAATGAAAATGCGAACCTACCTGTACGGGGCGATCGCCCGTATTGACGACTAGCAGCTGCGCGGTCTGCCGTCCTGCATTAAGCTCGATCTGTCCGCCTGCTGTCCGATATTCGCCTGGAATCATCGCCTTCACTCTCCTATCGGATGATGGACCGTTACAAGCTTGGTCCCATCGGGGAATGTCGCTTCTACCTGCACCTCATGGATCATCTCGGGTACGCCATCCATTACTTGTGCGCGCTTCAGTATCGTAGTGCCGTAAGTCATCAACTGTGCAACCGTCATGCCGTCGCGTGCACCTTCCATAATCTCCGATGTGAGAAGTGCAATGCTTTCCGGATAGTTGAGCTTCACACCGCGCTGCATACGCCGTCTCGCCAGATCGGCCGCAACCGTAACAAGCAATTTCTCTTTCTCGCGTTCTGTCAGCTGCATCCTAACCCTCTCCATTCGCAATCTTATGGCATCTATTCGTTCTACTTATGAGTAACTTACCAACATTATAGTAGCCACTCCCCCGTTGTGTAAATATGTTTATGTTATGTTTTCTTACATAAAGTTTGTGCTGAATGCCTGTTCAGTTTCGTAATGCAATGTTTGTGTTCGAAAAACTGACACAAACTAGACTTTTCACTATTTTTTCATAGAAAAGCCAGCCCTCTATCAACTCAACAGGACAAGCTCGCCATCGGCAGCGCTGGCATCACTCTCCACTAGCATCGATATGACGATCCGTATTATGATCAGACCAGCAAGTCATAGATAAGCACAGATAGACAATAGATATTCTTCTTCAGTTCCCTGAACCGACACTTCATTATCGATAACTGTCATTTCTATAGAATTTCCTTAACATTTTGACGGCTGCACGAGCCGATTGACCCATACGTTGCTGTGGTCACAAACCTATCGTTGTGGTAAACTATTTGGTATGGACAAAACTCATAGGAGGGACATCAATGACGGCATCTAAAAACAAAATGCGTTCCGATATGATCAAAAAAGGTTTCGACCGTGCGCCGCACCGCAGCTTGCTGCGTGCAGCAGGGGTTAAAGAGGAAGATTTCGGCAAGCCATTCATCGCAGTCTGCAACTCATACATTGACATCGTTCCAGGACATGTGCATTTGCAAGAGTTCGGCAAGCTCGTTAAGGAAGCGATCCGCGAAGCTGGCGGCGTGCCTTTCGAATTCAACACAATCGGCGTAGACGACGGTATCGCAATGGGCCACATCGGCATGCGCTATTCACTCGCAAGCCGCGAGATTATCGCGGACTCCGTTGAAACAGTCGTTAACGCGCACTGGTTCGACGGCATGGTCTGTATCCCGAACTGTGACAAAATTACGCCAGGCATGATGATGGCAGCTCTGCGCATCGACATTCCGACGATCTTCGTCAGCGGCGGCCCAATGAAAGCGGGCAAAACATCCGACGGCCGTTCGATCTCGCTGTCCAGCGTATTCGAGGGCGTTGGTGCTTTCCAATCCGGCAAAATCGATGAGAAGAGCTTGACTGAGCTCGAGCAATACGGCTGCCCAACATGCGGCTCATGCTCCGGTATGTTCACGGCAAACTCGATGAACTGCTTGGCCGAGGCGCTCGGCCTCGCACTGCCAGGCAACGGTACGATTCTTGCCGTTTCTCCAGAACGCAAAGAATTCGTGAAGAAATCCGCTCGCCAGCTTATGGAGCTGATCAAGCAGGACATTAAGCCTAGCGATATCGTAACGAAAGAAGCGATTGACAATGCATTCGCAGTCGATATGGCAATGGGCGGCTCGACGAACACGGTTCTTCATACGCTTGCACTCGCTCAAGAAGCAGGAATCGACTATCCAATCGAACGCATCAACGAAGTGGCTAACCGCGTGCCGCATCTGGCGAAGATTGCACCAGCATCGGACTGGCACATCGAAGACGTTCACAACGCAGGCGGCGTAAGCGCCGTTCTGAACGAGCTGTTCAAGAAGGAAGACGCACTTCACGGTGAAGTCCTTACTGTAACAGGCAAGACACTTCGCGAGAACGTTGCTGGCTGCGACATTCTGAACACAGAAGTTATTCATACGCTCGACAATCCGCACAGTGAACGCGGCGGTCTGGCTGTTCTGTTCGGCAACATCGCACCAGGCGGCGCAATCATTAAAGTGGGCGCGGTCGACAAGTCGGTTGGCGGCTACCTTAAAGGACCTGCAATTTGCTTCGATTCGCAAGAAGACTGCCTTGCAGGCATCGCGAATGGCAAAATTAAAGAAGGCCACGTTGTCGTTATCCGCTACGAAGGACCTAAGGGCGGCCCTGGTATGCCAGAGATGCTCGCTCCTACATCCCAAATTGTCGGTATGGGTCTCGGCGCGAAAGTCGGTCTCATCACGGACGGCCGTTTCTCCGGCGCATCCCGCGGTATCTCCATCGGCCACATCTCGCCAGAGGCGGCTGAAGGCGGCCCGCTCGCATTCGTACGCGACGGCGAAGAGATCGAGCTCGATCTGAACAACCGTACGATCAACCTGCTCATCGATGACGAAGAGCTTGAGCGTCGCAAAGCAGAATGGCAGGGCTTTGAGCCGAAGGTAACGAAAGGTTACCTCGCTCGTTACTCCAAGCTCGTTACGAACGCAAGCAACGGTGCGGTTCTGAAAGCATAATTTGCATACAGAAGAGGGGCTGTCCAGCAATTGGACAACCCCTCTTTTATCATTTTGATAATAATAATGACCGAATTACAAACCATACAACATATCCGATCAAGAAGCCAAAGACGTTGAGGATGATGTCATCGACATCGAACATCCCCCGCTTCGTCACAAGCTGCAGCAATTCAAGAAACGTGATGATCGCAGCAAACACGAACGGCCATACAATGGACTTCAGCCTTACCGATAATGGCAGCAGCAGTCCAAACGGTATGAATGGGATTACGTTGCCGAACAGGTTAAGCACCGCTGGTCCACGGGCCTCCCGAGCAATACCTACAAAATGATTAATCGTATCGAATGGAATAAAGTTATATCGATAATCGGTGAAATGGGCTCTGTTGAAACCAATAAACATCCAGTATAACAATATACAGCCATATAATACCGTTAGACCTGCAACCACTCTTCTGCCGCTCTTTGATGCCACGCTATACCTTCACACTCCCCGCTGCTTATTCCCGTTCTGGCGTCTTTGCGAAATAAAGCAGCAATTGATTCTTCAAATCCTTGTTTCTCGCCTCATTAACAACCATCACGAGAGGCTCCGTCTTACCCTGTACATGAAATTGGACGTTAGCTTTGGAGCTGCCCATCGATTGAATGGTATACCCAACAATTCGCTCCCTCGGCACATAACGCACGCTTAGCTGCAATCCTTTCTCACCCAGCGACGACGGATTTACGACCAAGTTTATGCCAAGTGCAAGGAATACAATAAAAAAGGTACGCGTTCCTGTAAAAGACTGCATCGTCCAAACAACTGCAGCTGCAGCAACTAGTCCAATGAGACCAGCCTGCATCTTCGCTGCCGGATATCCGCTTATGATTCGTTTCCCTGCTCGGCTGCGGTTCGACGCCGCCATAATAACAAGCACCATAATGATCATAAACATCACGCAGCTTAGGCCGAAAATGATGGAATCCCGCGTATTCATGAACACCCTCCTCCAATACATACCACCGTTACTCAAAATAAAAACCGGTACATCAAGAGCTTCTGCATTCTCGATGTACCGGCATGATGATTAATCATGAGTTAGGATAGGAAACGAATCCGAAGCTTTCTATCTGCCTGCCTTTGAGCCTTCAAGAGGCTCAAAATCAAGCTCTAGCTCTTGTTCAGTCTGTACGCTGCTAGGCTTGGAAAGCCGCTTCTTATGCACCTCGACTCCACTGCTTGCTGCTGCCTCTGATTGTGAAGAAATAAGCTTCAGCAGCTCCGGAATCGGATAAGTCAATATATGCGGCTTAAGCTCCACAGCATGGCGGCTGCTTCGCTTATCGGCATCCGAATGTTTAGGCGTTGGCGTCAATACGCGCATTAACACTTTTAAGTAAATTTTGCTCATGGAGGCGAATATCCCTGCTGGCAGCTCATGTACGCCGAAGCCAAGCTTTGTTGCCCCCCGATGAATCATCGTGACACCATATAACGTCTTGGCCTTTACAGCTTCAGGATCTTGCGCAATCACAGAAGCCACTGTCGGCAGCTGCTTCTCTACCATACGAACAAGCCGGATTGCAGCCGCAATCGGCGAAGCTGATCTGTACGCGATTTCGAGGAGCAGTCGATTGTCAAAATGCAGCTCGACAATCTTATCTTTATTCTCTAACCTATTGCCGCTGCCAATATCGATCGAAGCGCCATGATATTCCGTAATCCGATAATGGAAGGATGGACTTGGCATTCCGATTGGCTTCGTACGAAAGACGGTATGGAACAGAGCCTCCCATCGCAGCCACAGCCAGATCATCATTCGCTTCACACGACCAGGTACTAGCCCGATTGTTTGATCCGTAAGGGCAATCATCTCATCGATGCCGACGAATTTAAGTCCGCGGCGCTCACCTTCGGCCAAATAGCTCTCCAGCGCTTTAATCATATTCTCAGGTGCACGTTCATCGGCACCAGGCGTCATCCCGCAGTCATGCAGAAGCAGAACCTCGCCTGGACGCATCTTCTTCATCATTCGTTGACGCAGCCGATCTGCTCCCAGCTTGTACTTCCAATCGCCGAATATGGCGGACCATAGTATAATATGAAGATGATTGCTTGGCGAGTAATCGAACACATTCACGATGCCCCACGGCGGACGGTAATAGATAGCGTCCAGACCGGTCGCGTTCTTAATGACTTCCTGTGTGCGCTGAATGTGCCACTTCACTTTCTTCGGACGCATCAGCCAGTTCGTCTTGTGTTCGTAATTATGAATGCCGATAACATGGCCCTCTTCTTGCATACGCTTCAGCAGCTCTGGATGCTTCTCCGCATGTGCTCCGACTACGAAGAACGTCGCTTTCGCATTGTAACGCTTCAATAGATCGAGCAGCAGCGGCGTATAGCGCGGATCTGGACCATCGTCGAAGGTTAATGCAATCTCACGCTTAACGCGCCCTCTCTTGAATGCGCGGAAACCGAACATACGGCTAATTAACCCAGGGAGAAAAGCGTAGAAGGTCAGCGCGTAGAACAACAACAGAAATAAATTTTGCATAGCTTATTCCCACCAGATTCAATATGTTGTTAGTGTTTACTTCTAGAAAGCCCACTATTTATTGTAACATACGTACAGCATAAATAGGCATCTAAATGCGAAGTGTAGTACAATTGAAGAAGTATGCATTCGAACGTTTCCAATAATATGCAATTTATGAAGATTAGGCCGTTCGAAGATCTATGATGTGAAAGGGAGTTGTGCTGATGATCGTGTTTTACAAAAAATATTGGAGGACTGCCTTCGATATTGCACTTATCGCTTTAACGGTATACTTAACCATGTATACCTTCAGCTTTTTGTACAAGCTTGCAACTCCTGTATTCTTATCCTTTTTTATCTATCTATTCATTGAGCCGCCTGCTCGCTGGTTGAACAAGCTTGGACTGAAGAAGTCCATTGCATCGGCCATCAGCGTACTGCTGTTTACATTGGTCATCATTAGTATCTTTCTTGGGGCTGGCTTTATTATTGCCGATCAGGCCAATCGATTAATTGCGAACCTGCCGAAATATCAACAGCTTCTCCGCGAACAAGTTGAAGCACATTCGGATTGGATTTCGTCTCAAGTGAACAGCATGCCGCCCGACCTGCTCAGCCAGTTCGATTCGGTCGTTGATTACGTAACGAGAAAAGGACAGTCTATCGCATCCACGTTCTTAATTACGTTGTCCAACTATTTGACAAGCTTCTCGGCATTTATGTTCAACTTCTCCATCGGCATCATTCTAGCCTACTTCTTAAGCGTTGAAATTAAAGATTGGAAGCGGACTGCAGCCGAGAAAACACCAAAGACGTTCAAAATCGCGTTCGAGTTTCTGCGGGACAATGTATTTAAAGGTATCGGTGCTTATCTGAAATCACAGCTTAAGCTCATTTCCATCACGTTCGCCGTCATTTTCATCTCCCTGCTGGTGCTCGGTGTTGAGAATGCCTTCACGATAGCTGTAGTGTGCGGGATTTTCGACGTGCTCCCCCTGCTTGGCGTCGGTACGGTATTCGTACCTTGGATCATCTACATGTTTGTCGTTGGTCATATATCGCTCGCCATCTGGATAACGGTCCTGTTCCTGGTCGTCGTACTGGCGCGGCAAATTCTAGAACCGAAAATTACAGGCGACACGCTTGGCGTCTCTGCCTTCACCATGCTGACCTTCATGATTATTTCGTTGTCGCTGTTCGGCATCGCTGGCGTTATCCTGTCCCCCATTCTGATCATTCTAATCAAAGCCTTGTACGACCAGCGGTACTTCCATCGTTGGATACGAATGCCGCAAGGCGAGTTCGACAGCAGCAGCTCAGAGTCTGCACCCAAGACCCCAATAGAGTAACGACATTGTTGTTAAAAAATAAAACCGTCCTACGGGTCGAGCATTCTTCGCTCTTTCCTAGGACGGTTTTTGCGTTTATTTACTGCTGCTTCGCAGCGATATCCAAAATCGCACGAAACAGCTTTGTCGCTTCATTAGCTGTGTTAGGTGTACGGTTCTCGGCCAACACGGCAATTGCATATTTCGGAGATTTTAATGGTCCATAACCGACGAACCATTGGTTGACACGATTTACGCCGTTTCGAATCACTTCAGCCGTGCCTGACTTGCCTGCCGCCTCCCATATGCCATGCTGGATAGAACGCCCGGTTCCTGCTTTAACCACAAGCTGCATCCCCTCCATTAGCTCTCGCGCAGCTGCTGGAGATATTCGCCCTAACGGCGATGCTGCCTCATGCGGCGGAAACGATACAAGCCGCTGACCATTTGCATATTGGATTTCGCTGACGATGCGCGGCTCTGCGACATGACCGAGATTAACGATCGTTGCGACCATATTCGCAGCCTGAAGCGGAGAGATACGCACATCTCGTTGGCCGATGCCCGTCTGCACCATAACGCCGCCATCAACAGATGCCTGCTTCCGATCAAAGATTTGTCCCGCTTCCTCTTCCTCCAACAGCCGTATCGGACCTGCAAGCGGCCCGACGGATTGCTCCGAATGCCAGCCTACCTGCCTGCCGATTCCAAGCCGGAAAGCGGTGTCCGCTAACTGTCTTGCTGTCAACCGCTCCGCAATCGTTGCAAAGACGATATTGCACGACTTAGCTAACCCCTCACGAAGAGTAAGCTCGCCGTGTCCGCCAGCCTTCCAGTCGGACAACCCATAACGTCCGTACTCGCCGCTGCAGCGAAACGTCTCGGAAGGCACTGACACGCCCGCCTCCAGCGCAGCCGCTTCCGTCACAAGCTTAAATATCGAGCCTGGTTCAACAGCACGTATGGCATGATTAGCAGCTGCTGTCCCAGCAGCATCCACCTGCTCTGGATTCAATTGGGGCCTTGAGACTATCGTCACAATATCGCGAGTGGCCATATCCAATACAACAATCGCCCCTTCCTTCAATCCAGAACGATCTGCATATTGTTCTACTGCCGCTTGCAGCTCAGCATCAATCGTCGTAATGACCTGCAGCGGATATAAGCGGTTAACAGGAGCTGTTACACGTACATCTAGTCCTTGCAAAGGCTGACCCGAAGCATCGGTGTAGTACGATGCAGTAGTATCGCCATCACCTCTGAGCAGCCGATCAAGAGAACGCTCCAGCCCTGAACCTCCAATTACGGAGTTGAGCTTTAGTTCACCTGTCGCATACTCGTGACCATAGGCTGTTCGGATCCGTTCGGGATGCTGACTGATGTAGCCTATCGTTTGGGATGCGAGGTATGGAGCCGTATAGCGCAGTCGATAGGGCACAACTCGCACACCGTTTATATGAACAGTCTTTAATGCTTCAAGCTGTGCTTCAGTAAGTGCAAGCGGATGCTTGCTGCCCGCCTCCAGCCAATAGCCAGGCTCCTTCAACTCTTCTAGTCGAGATTGGAGCTGCTGCACAGAAACGTCGAGAATAGAAGCCAGTCGGCTAATCTGATCCTCGCCTCCGCGTCGACCGGCCTGCACCGGGAATAGAGCGAGCGCCTTAATGGATTGACCCGTCAACGGCATCCCACTCCGATCTACGAACTCCCCCCGCCCCGTATCAATCATAAGCCTGCTGTCTCGCTGCGCAACCGCTTGTCGGGCGACTTGCGTTGTACTTCCCGACTGCGTCCTCGGCCACAGCTCCATGACGCTTAGCCTCCACTCCCATATCCCGAACAACACTGTCATCACAAATGCAATCGTTATTAGTCGTCTACGCAAGCAACCCTTGCCTCCGCTTCATCGGGTAGATGTTAGCCATTATTGCCCAATCGATTTTTTTCTACCCGCCTAAATCCTCCCCGCTAGGGAGGGCCCCAAAGGTCTTAAGCGTACGCTCCCGATGTGGTTTCCTTGCGGAAACCTTTACCTCTGGACTCCTCACAAGGACGGTATCTTGGTCACGATGGGTCGTACGCTCGCTCTTACTGCATCCGCGTCGTCATTAATCGGATGTAGTGATAATAATAACAGCCTGCCTGAAGGAGGGTCTCTGCCTGATGCTGATCATTCATTTCTAGAAACAACTAGCACACTTAGAGAAATAGCTTGGAATCAACTTAGCGAACAAGAGAAATCAAGCGTTATAGGGGATTGGCATGAAGCTGAAGTTACAATTGTCCGATGGAGGGATGTTCCCCTCAAGCAAACAAAGGCTGCACCAGAAGTCATCTATAAAGTTACATTTAACACGGAGCTAGATGCACGGTTAGGACCACATGGAGTCTATTTCGACCCAACCACCAAAACGATTGTTGGCTATGATGTAAGAGAATAGTAATAAAATTAATTACCATCAATTTATAACGCTTTTTTCATAAAGATTATTGCTAAATTGGCCTAAGATGGTTGGGATTGGTACATTCCTCGCAGAGAAGTGCTGTTTTCGCATATGCGTAAGTGCTTTAAATGAGTCAGAAGCCTGGGCAAATGAATGAATAAGGTTATATAGCAAAAATGCATACGAAAACAGCGATAAAAAAAGACAGGTCCAAGATAGCTTGGACCTGTCTTCGTTATGCTTTCCTTAAGCTTCGCTCTTAGTTGTGAAACGCGACAGCGATTGCTGAAGATTGTTCGATGATTCTTCAAGACGGTTGGACAATTTAACGAGTTCTTCACTAACGCTCAACTGTTCATTGCTCAGCGAAGCTACCTCTTGCGATGTTGCGGACGATTGCTCCGCTACCGCACTTACGCTCGTCATCGCATCAGACAATACCGTCTGCGATTCATCGAGCTTGCCGATCGCTTCCGTTACGGAACCAAGGCTTTCGCTAAACTGCGCCATATGCGACTGAACGGCCATGAAGATCTGGTTCGTTTCTTTGACCGACGATACTTGCTCTTGGAAGATTGGATGCGCTTCGGTCAGCACTTCCACCGTATCATCGATTTCACGCTGGATCGTTTCCGTAATTTGTGCGACGACATCAATGGAGTGACGGGATTGATCAGCGAGCTTGCGAATTTCGTCTGCGACAACCATGAAGCCTTTGCCCGCTGCGCCTGCACGCGCTGCCTCGATCGTTGCATTGAGCGACAGAATGTTCGTCTGCTTCGTCAGGTTGTTCAGCACATCGAGAATTTTGCGAATGGATGAAGTCGAATCCTTCAGTCGATCTACCTTCTCCACCATACTGCGCGTCATCTGCTCCGTCAGGCCTGTTTTCTCGATGAGCACGTTCATATAGCTTGTACCTTGCTCACTCGCTTGCTGTACGGTCTGCGCGGACGTTTCCATCGATTGATTCGTATGGAGCAGGTTCTGCATTTGTGTATTAATGATCGTGGTCAAATCGCTGCCGCGCTCTGCCTCAACAGCAAGGCTTGTTGCTCCGCCGGCGATTTCTTCCGTTGCTACAGCAATTTCCTTCGCAGAAACCGCGGTTTTCCGTGATGCCTCCGTCAGGACGCTAGCTGTTGCTAATACCTCATCGGCTGTTCCGCTTGTCTGATCAACCAATGAAGTGATTTCCGTCATCATTCGGTTGAAGCTGTCCGTCAGTTGACCGATCTCATCCTTGCGATTCAAATGTAGACGCACACTCAGGTTACCGCGTTCCCCTTCGTTCATCAGGTTGCGAAGCTGTACGAGCGGAGTCGCAAACATCCGAATCATTACATAACACAGTACGACTGCTGCAATCGCCGCTGCTGCAGTGACAATGAAAGTCAACACGAAGATGGAATTTGCATCCTTCACCAATTGATCGACCGGCGTCTTGCCTACAATGCGCCAGCCTGCATTGTTAACCTCGGCGAAAGCCGAGATTACACTAGCGCCTGCCGTATCCGACGTTTCCAGAGAGCCGCCGTTATCACCTTTGGTATCAAATGCCGGGATTACGACATCAGCATCTGTTCCAAGCTTCGCAGCGCCTCCCTCGCCTGGGTACATGACATAACGATTCATCGTATCTACAATGGAGACGATACTGCCATCACCCAAAGAAATTTCACCAAGCGTTTCTTGAATTGCACTCAGCTTAATTTCGAATAAAAGCACGAAGAGCGGCTCGCTCGTTACACTGCTCTTCAGCAGACGGGCTACACCAAGCGTTGGCTCTGCAGAATTTCCTGCCAGACCGTCAGCCTTAGACGTGATCCAGAGCGTCTGTCCTTGCGATTGTTTAACAGCTTCGAACCATTCACTGCTCTCCGCTACCTCTTGATCAAACGTTGAGCTGCCAAGCGAATATGCGCCTTCCTTCAGAGGAATCAAATAGCCATTCAGAATGGAATTATTACTCAGGATATACTTCTGGAACAAGCTGTTAACTCTCGTTGTAGCTTGGAAACGATCATATTGCTCTACAGATTCATCTCGAATAATGCTCAGCTGTTCTTGAATCGAAGTGTCCACCATTACCTGCAGCGTCAGCGTCTCATAATTATCGAACATTAGCTTCAGCTTGCCGGCTGCCTGCTGAATGGTCTGATAGTTCGATTCTGCCGCATTTTCGCGAATAATGCTCTTCGATTTGCTGTATGCCAGTGTTCCGACAACGAGTACACACGCTAGGATGCTAACGAAGATGAATAGAAATAGCTTTGCCCCTACTGACCGTTGAGGGTTTGCCCAGCTCATTTTGGACAGCTTAAAATCCTGCGTATTAGTTTTGAGCTTTGGCATTGCCTTTAGCTTCAATTTGGATTTAATTTTACTTTTCAAATTACGCTGCTCCCCTTGCGCCTGCTCTAGCTGTTCGCTGCCTATTGGTTTAGCTGATTGAGGCTGCTTGTTCTTCTTTGACATTGATGTTACACCGCCTGCTCGTGGAATAGACACATAATTTCGTATTAAATATATCGGTTAATCCTAGGTCTTTTGTAACACTAAATTTACGGAAAAAGCATTTTTTTCGAATATCTAACGAAAATTTCCCCGACAAGGTTATGAACGTTAAGTTTTATGTAAAAAAAACCGACAACATCGTTTTCCATTTTCATGCTTACAATAAAAATGGCCTCCTCGACAGAAGGCCATCATGATTCGACTCTCTCACCTAATGAATTATAAAAAAAGTCTTTATGACCCAACAGCGCATTCAATCGCTTATGAGCATAAAGACCTATTATTATCCCATCTTATTGTTCTGGAAAAATCAACCTTTACCAATCCGTTTGCGCATCATATCCATCCGCTTAACAGGCTGCTCCACGGCCATATGAATTTCTTGCAGCGGGTGACGTGCAGCGTCCAGCTTATTGCCCTCTTTGTCCGCCAATTCGCCAACGATCTGCTTAAAGAACGTACCGCCTGGACCGACGAACTCTACTTCCTGGCCGGGCTTGAAGTGGTTGCGCTGTTGAATGGTCGCAATGCCTGTCTCAGCATCATAATCCAGCACGATGCCTGCAAAATCGTACGGGGACCCTTTATCTTCCGGGCCATAGATATGATCTTCTGCGCCAGGCGTATCATAGAAGAAGCCCGTATTGAGCGGGCGATTCGCCGCCTTATTGATTTCTTCCAGCCACTCTGGCTTCAGCTTATAGTTCTCTGGATCCTCGAAGTATGAATCAATCGCTTGGCGGTATGCATTGACGACCGTTGCCACGTAGTGGATGCTCTTCATCCGGCCCTCGATCTTGAAGCTGTCGATACCGACTTCGATCAGGTCTGGCAAATGCTCAATCATACACAAATCCTTGGAGCCCATCGTGAACTGCTCGCCATTGTCCTCGAACTGCTCGGCATCGATGAACAAATCATACTTCCAACGGCAGGACTGGCAGCAGCCCCCACGGTTCGAATCCCGGTCCGTAAAATGGTTCGACAGCACACAGCGGCCGGAGAAAGAGGAGCACATTGCGCCGTGGATGAATGCTTCAATCTCGATATCGACATGCTCTTTAATCTCTGCGATTTCTTCCAAGCTTGCTTCGCGCGCCAGCACGACACGCGGCAGCCCCTCATCCTTCCAGAACTTAACCGCCTGCCAGTTCAACGTCGATTGCTGCGTGCTGAGATGCACCTCCAGCTTCGGCGCAACACGTAATGCGGTCTCGACGATAATCGGATCTGCTGCAATAATGGCAGCAATGCCGACTTCCTCAAGATTTTTCAAATATTCCTCAAGACCTTCAATATCTTCGTTGTGCGCATAAATGTTCGTTGCCACGAACACCTTCGCACCGTATTTGGCCGCAAATTCAACGCCTTCTCGCATTTCCTCGAAGCTAAAGTTATCCGCGTTCGAACGAAGGCCGTACTTCTGTCCGCCGATATAAACCGCATCCGCGCCGTAATGTACCGCAAACTTCAGCTTCTCGAGATTGCCCGCTGGAGCGAGCAGCTCAGGTCGATCCAGTCGAAACCGTTTGCCGGTCAGCTTGCGTCCCGTCTCTGATGTTGTATTCGACATGTCAGTCACCTCAATCTTATTTAACTTAATAAACCTGTTCTTTATAGAAGAAGCCGTAGCTCAGCTCACGGTTCGGGTCCTGCTTCGCTTGAATCGCTTCCAGCCATTCGTCTTGGAAACGATAGTGGTCAGGAGCCTTGCAATAAGCATCAATTGCTGCCCGATAAGCTCGTACAACCGTTTCATTGTATTCAACGGATTTCAATAATCCTTCGATTTTGAAGCTGTCGATATTGGCTTCCATCAGCTCCTGCAAGTTCTCAATCATGCACACATCGTCTGCGCTCATAATGTGCGTGCCGTTCGAATCCTCGAAGATCGGGTACCGTTCATCCGGACGGTCCGCCTCCATCAAGTACATATCGGCTTCATCACCCGTTGCGCCTGCTCCTTCAGCAAGCTTCTTGAAATCCATATAGCTTTGAACAAGCGAGCGCTTGGAATGATAAATATTCGTCATTCCATGGACCTGTACTTGTACTTCAAGGTTCGTTTTTGCCTTCATGCCAGCAATTTGCTCCATGTTTAGCTCGCGCGCACATACGAAACGCGTCGCTCCTCGACGTCCCCAGAAGTTTGCCGTATCATGATTCGTTGATGTCATCTCTGCATTCCAATGAAGCTTAAGCTTCGGCGCATTCGCACGTACCGCCATTAGTACAGCTGGATCGCCGAATGCCACAGCATCTACGCCAATGCGCTCCAGCTCTGTTACATAAGCCGGAAGCTCGTCGACCATTTTATTATCTACAATGTTATTCATCGCCACATATATACGAACGTCGCGATCCGCTTGCTTCGCGATCGATACAGCCTCTGCCATCTGTCCAAGCGTGAATTCGCCAGGAACGCGTGTCCCGAATCGGGAATCGCCGATTAATACAGCATCCGCTCCCGCTGCGATCAGCCGCTGCAGCTCTTCCAGGTTCGATGCCGTTACGAGCAGCTCCGGTTTCTTAACAGTCATACAAGTCCCTCCTTAAGAAAGCCTCTAGCTAAGCATTAAAGAAACATATGCATCCGCATGTAGAGGCAGGTTCTATCGATATTAACAATTATCCTATACGGTTCACCTAGGAAACGAATAGATTGGTATGTGCTAAAAAACGTTAAGAGCATCAGCAGCGTGTTCGCTGCGATGCCCCGTCCGTCAATCATTATACTATAAGGCGGCTTCAGCGCGCCACCTTACTGTTCATGATTACTCTGCCATCTTATTGCTCTCATCAATATTGCGCAGATGCTCCTTGTACGTCTTGGCGAACAAGTGCGTATGTGTACCGTCTTTCTTCGTTACATAGTACAAATAATCAGTTGTTTCAGGATTGAGCGCCGCTTGAATCGATTTCAAGCTTGGGCTTGCAATTGGTCCAGGTGGAAGCCCTTTATTCAAATACGTATTGTATGGACTCTCGACTTGGAGGTCTTTCTCCATGAGCCGTTCCTTCTGCTTGTCCAGCAAATATTGAATCGTTGCATCGATCTGAAGCGGCATTCCATCCTTGATCCGGTTATAAATAACGCTTGCGACAATTGGCCGCTCCTCATCCACGACAACCTCGCGTTCAATCAGAGATGCAATCGTTAGCAGCTGATGCACGGTCAGTCCAAGCGACTCGAGCTTCTCGTCCAGCTCAGCCACCGAATTGAGCTTCCGGTCAGTCTCAGACAACATCCGCTTAATAATTTCTTCCGCGGTTACGCCTTTCTTAAGCTCATACGTCTCTGGGAACAGGTAGCCCTCCAAATGATGGAGCTCTTTGCTATCAGCAGGAATCTGCAGAACCGAATCGATATCTTCCCACTTCCGATTCTCGTCGATTAGCTTCATCATCTCGTCTTGACTCACGATGCCTTCATCGGCAAGCTTCGCTGCGATTTGGGCTGCTGTGAAGCCTTCTGGAATCGTGAATTTGATCGTCTCTGCTTTAATGGTGTCCCCAGCATTCAGCTTCGCAATAACCGCATCCAGCTCCATGCCCGGCGTCATCTCATAGGCTCCAGCCTGGAAGCGATTGCCTTCGTCCTTTAGCTTCAAATAGTATTTAAAAATGAATGCACTTCGAATAATTCCCTCGTCTTCAAGCTGTTCCGCCAATTTGAAAGGCGACGTACCGCTCTTCACCTCAATCCGGATCGGATCACCCTCCTGTGTAGGTCGAAGGCCATTCCAGACGTAAAGCGCAACGCTCCCAGCGCCAAGCAGCATAATACCGAGCAGCGAGATAATGACCCACATCGTAATTCTGCTCTTGCGGGGGCCGGTCGAGATTGGTTCGTATTCATCTTCCTCATGATACGATTGCGGATATTGCGACAACGTGTGCTCCTCCATTTCCGCGAAAAAGGGCGGTGTCGGCCGCCCTCGCAAAATATAAGACTTATTTGTTTAGGATCGGAAATCAGTCGTTCGAATCATCGAAACAAAGCATATCGTATGCTTCTGCAGCTGTTTCCCATTCTTCGTCGCTCTCGATATTCTCAAGCTCCAGCTCATCGCCGTTCTCGATTAATCGCAGCATTTCAACTTCGCCTTCTTCGCGCATCGCTTCGGATTGAAGCGCTGCGTAATAATGGCTGCCTAACTGAAACTCGGACATAATCCGATAAGCTTCTTCAGAACCGCCCTCGCTTGTTAGTTCAACGAATTTGCCGAATTTCTCCTTCAGCTTCGTCCCGCGCTGCGGTGCCATCTCAACCTCTTGCATATCGGAAATTCCCCTTTCTAGTTCCAGACGATTCGACCTCGATTAATCCTCGTCGCTCTCGTCCAGTTCGCCGAGCAGCGTATTGAATGTCTCTTCGACGATATTCCATTCTTCTTCATCTTCAATCGTGTACAGCTTAAGGTCGTCGCCTTCCTCTTCATAACGGAATGCGTATACTTCGTCTTCTTCTTCATTGTCCGACTCCAGCGGCACAACCATCATATACTTGTGCTCAGAGCCGTCCACTTCAAACTTCATAATGACTTCGAACTCTTCCTCGTTGCCTTCTTCGTCCGGAATATAGATAATTTCCGGCTCTTCATATTGGTTTTCGTTCTTCGCCATTGTCACCCTCACCTTTTCGTCCTAGAATCGAGATAATTTTGCAAAATGAGCGTCGCAGCCAACTTGTCCACGACTTGCTTTCGTTTTTTTCGGCTGACGTCAGCCTCTAGGAGCGTTCGCTCCGCAGAAACGGTTGTCAACCGCTCATCCCATAGGTGAACAGGTAAGTTTAGCTTTTGCTTCAATTCCTCAGCAAATGCCATGCAAATTTCACCACGTGGTCCGATCGAACCATTCATATTCTTAGGAAGACCGACCACAACTTCCGAGACTTCGTGCTGCTTCACAAGTTCGGCAATTTCATCGAATTCGCCGCCCTCGCGTTTGCGGTGCACGACGCCAGTACCTTGAGCAGTCCAGCCGAAGGCGTCGCTGACGGCGACGCCGATGTTGCGGTCGCCGTAGTCCAAACCCATAATTCGCATACGTTGTGCCAGGCTCCCGTCTATTTATGTTCCTTCAAGGTGAAACGGATGACGCCGTCCTGCGAACGACGCAGTGAGATTCATACTGTGTGACATCCAAGATAAGCATGAAGTCAACCGCTATACTTTCTTGGATTTCAAGTAGAATCGTACAAGCTCTTCGATCAACTCGTCCCGTTCCTTCTTGCGAATCAAGCTTCTAGCATTGTTGTGCCGCGGAATGTATGCGGGATCCCCGGACAACAGGTAGCCGACAATCTGGTTGATCGGATTGTAGTCCTTATCCAACAGCGCATCATGCACTTGAAGCAAAATCTCTTGCGCGGATACTTCCAATCCTTCCGCCTTGACGTCGAATTTCATCGTTTTGTCCATCGAGCTCATCCCAGCACCTCACTTTGGAAACCGCTTTATATAATGCAGTGTCAATTATTACTATATCACATTTGCTTGTGCAAGAACTAGTTCTTCCGCAAGTTTCAATGCGTTAGCCAGCTTGGACGCGTCTTTACCGCCAGCTTGTGCCATATCCGGACGTCCACCGCCGCCGCCGCCGCACAAAGCTGCCGCTTCTTTCACAAGCTTGCCTGCGTGGAGTCCCTTCTTCACGAGGTCAGGCGATACGGATGCAACCAGATTGACCTTGTCTTCTTGCACAGCGCCAAGCACGATTACAGCCGATGGCAGTTTCGACTTAAGCTCATCTACAATGCCGCGCAGCGCATCCATGCTAGGTGCGCTTACTTCCGCAGTCAGCACGGTAACGTCGCCAACTGTCGTCGCTTTGTCCGTCAGCGAGCCTGCTTCGATACGGCTGAGCTTTGCTTGAAGCGACTCATTGTCACGACCCAGCTCTTTCACTTGACCGAACAGCGCTTCAATACGCTTCGGCACATCTGCTGTATTCGACTTAAGCAATCCAGCAGCCTGCTTGAGCAGGTCGAATTGGCTTTCCATATACGTGTAAGCGTGGCGGCCTGTTACAGCCTCGATACGGCGTACGCCGGAGCCAATGCCGCTCTCACCGATCAGCTTGAATGTTCCGATCTGCGATGTGTTGCCAACGTGAATACCGCCGCACAGCTCGATGCTGTATTTGCCGACTTGTACGACACGAACAACATCGCCGTATTTCTCGCCGAACAAAGCCATTGCGCCCATTGCTTTCGCCTCTGCGATCGGCTTGCTCTCGATGACAACTGGCGTTCCGAGCCAGATTTGCTCATTCACGCGACGCTCGATATCCGAGAGCTCTTCCTCTGTAATCGAACCGAAGTGCGAGAAGTCGAAGCGAAGGCTGTCGGCCTTAACGAGCGAGCCCGCTTGGTTAACATGCTCGCCGAGCACTTCTTTGAGCGCTTTGTGCAGCAAGTGTGTTGCGGTGTGGTTCTTAATAATGTCATCACGAAGATCACGTGCAACAGCAGTATGAACCGTTTCGCCGACGCGCACTGTTCCGCTCGTTACAACCGCATGGTGAACAGGCTGGCCGTGCGGCGCTTTCGTCACGTCTTCGACGTTCAGCACGAAGCCGCTGCCTTCAATGACACCACGGTCGCCCACTTGACCGCCGCTTTCAGCATAGAAAGGCGTCCGATCGAGCAGTACGAGTACGCGGCTGCCTGCACCTGCAAGATCGACTAACGAGTCTTCGTGCACGATCGCCGTAATTTTGGCCGAGGACGTTAGCTCTGTATAACCAACAAACACCGTTTTCTCCGTCAGCTCGGACAGCGGTCCGCCTTGAATGTTCATGCCGCCCGTCTCTTGACGTGCTGCACGTGCGCGTTCACGCTGTGCTTCCATTGCCGTATCGAAGCCTGCGCGGTCGACTGTCAAGCCGTTCTCCGATGCATAGTCTTCTGTCAGGTCGAACGGGAAACCGTACGTATCATAGAGACGGAAGGCATCGTCACCGTTAATCTCCGTGCGGCCTGCTTCGCGAGCTTGTGCAACCAGTGCAGCAAGAAGCGTCAATCCGTCGGACAACGTCTCGTGGAAACGCTCTTCCTCTGTGCGAATGACACGCTCAATGAATTCGCGCTTCTCGACAACCTCTGGATAGTACACGCCCATTACGTCGCCAACGACCTTCGTCAGCTCGAACAGGAATGGACGGTCTACGCCCAGCGCTTTGCCGTAACGAACCGCGCGGCGAAGCAGACGACGGATCACGTAGCCGCGGCCTTCGTTCGAAGGAAGAACGCCATCGCCTACAGCGAATGCTACCGTACGAATGTGGTCTGCGATAACTTTAAGCGCAACGTCATGCTCTTCATTCACATGGTATTGAACGTTTGCGATTTCACAGGTGCGATCGATAATCGGACGGAACAGATCCGTGTCGAAGTTCGAATCAACGTCCTGCAGAATCGATGCGAAACGCTCGAGACCTGCGCCGGTATCAATATTTTTGTTCGGAAGCGGCGTGTAGCTGCCGTCCTTATTATGGTTGAATTGCGAGAACACGAGGTTCCATACTTCAAGGAAGCGCTCGTTCTCGCCGCCAGGCCAGCATTCCGGATCGTTCAGATCGCCGTACTTCTCGCCGCGATCGTAGAAGATCTCCGTACAAGGACCGCATGGACCTTCGCCGATATCCCAGAAGTTCTCATCCAGCTTGTAGATGCGCTCGGCTGGCAGACCGATTTTCTCATTCCAATATTTGAACGCTTCTTCGTCCTCCGGGTATACCGTCACCGACAGGCGCTCTGGATCGAAGCCGATCCATTTCTTATCCGTCAGAAACTCCCATGCCCACGTAATGACTTCTTCTTTGAAGTAATCGCCGATCGAGAAGTTACCGAGCATTTCGAAGAACGTATGGTGACGACGCGTTTTGCCGACATTCTCGATGTCGTTCGTACGGATACACTTCTGCGAATTCGTAATTCGCGGATTTTCCGGCTTCACGCGCCCGTCAAAATAAGGCTTGAGCGGCGCCATTCCTGCATTGATCCAGAGCAGCGACGGGTCGTTATGCGGCACGAGCGATGCGCTTGGCTCAATATGATGTCCTTTGCTTTCGAAGAAAGCAAGCCATTTGGAGCGAATTTCACTAGCTTTCATTAGTAACGGCCTCCCAAATCAACAATAATGTTCTAAAAAAAACAAAAAACGCCCCTGTCAAGAACAGGGACGAGAAGCTCGCGGTACCACCCTGGTTATCGTCCATCAGGTGCACTTCACCTTGATCAGACAATCGCCTTATGCGGAAGATAACGGTTCCTGCCGGTGAAGTTCATTCACACTCCGAAGCCAGCTTCAACCATTCTTCGCCACGGGAACCTCTCAGCCATCGCGTTGGATTACGCGAAGGGATCCTTCTCTGAATGACGGGCTATGGCATACTTCGACTTCATCTTAGATTTCGCCAAATTTAAGCAAACATACTTGTCTAGAGTATACTGCTGAGGTCAAACTCTGTCAAATGGTCTTCCGACGTACGTAGTAGGCGAAAAAATGCTGCACAATTACCTTCAATGCGGCAAAAATAGGAACGGCCAATATCATGCCAGCGATACCTGCCAGCTCTCCACCGACAAGCAGCGCGAGAATAATCGAGAGCGGATGCATATGCAGCGTCCGTCCAACGACCTGCGGCGACACTACGTTGCTTTCGAGAATTTGGCATGCCGTATTGACGATGACGACGAAAATCATCATTTTGACCGATATGGTTGCTGCCATTAACAACGCCGGAGCTGCGCCGAAGAACGGTCCTAAATACGGAATGACATTCGTTATCGCAACAACAGACGCGAGCAGCAGCGGATACGGCATCCCGATTATCCAATAGCCAATATAGGCAAGGACTCCGATAATTAAGCAGACAAGAAATTGACCGCGAATGTAGCTGCCCAGGGCGGCATCAATATCCTTCAGAAGCCGGACGGCTTGCTGTCGGTGGCTCTTCGGCACATAGGTAATGACGGTTCGTTCGAATACCTCAAAATCCTTTAATATGTAGAAGGCAAGGAACGGAATGATGAACATAATGAACACGACATTCACCATCGCGCCGATATTATTCACGAAGCTGAACAGCGACTCCGACAGCTTCTTTTCCATTTTGTACAGCGTATTGTTAATCCCTGACCTTATGCTCTCCGGCAGCATCGAATTGTTGTTCAGATCGTCGACAAGACTCTTGGCACGTATCGTAAGCTCCGGCGCGTGCTCATTGAGCTCCTGGACCTGCTTGATGAACATCGGAATCATATTCATCAGAATAACAGTCAGCGCACCGCAGAACACCACATAAATGAGCAGCACAGCAATCGTGCGCGGCATCTTGCGATCGGTCAGCATCAAGACGATCGGATTAAGCACATACGAAATTATCATCGCGATAAAGAAGGGTGCCAGAACAGCCTTTAGAAACGTGTAGATCTGCATAATAATCGGCTTAAGCTGAAGCAGCATATAGACCGCAATAAGTGCAAGTATCAGATAAACAAGCATCCGAAACGCGCGGTTATTCGTAAAACGATCCATTGCGTACGCCTCCTTCCCTCGCAATCATCCGTCCTTGGAGACATGACGACCGCATGCATGCAGACAATGGCATACGCAATCATTATATGTACAAGCGCTCCAGATCATACGAAAAAAGGGTCCGCCCTCCCGTCGGGACGGGCGGAACGAGAACGCAAACGGACGTCCTCCTCAGGACGTCCGCTACGTTACACGCATCATAAACCGTTTGCATGAATTTGTGAAATTTCTGACATCTCTTCTTCAAAGAATAGGTCGTCGAGCGAGCTCAGCGTTCCATCCTCTTCCACCTGATAGACCGACATTTTCTCACCGTTGACCGTCAGTTCAATGAAGCAGCCCCAGCAATAAAACTGATGGGATCCGATTTTACCGATGTCTTTGGAATTACAGTTGGGACATCTCATCATCTTTCATTTCTCCCTATATCCGAATCGGAAGGCGCGACCGGCAGGAGCTGCGCTTCACAGCACGCCGGAACGATAATCGCATCTTCCCCGAGCAATACGGTCTCCGATTCCTTCGGCGCTCGCAGCCACTTGCGGCCTTCTAGCAAGTCCGATATAAATCCATCCGTTAATTCATACCCTATTATTTGTGTACCCTGAACAGGCTCAAAATAAACATCCGATAGTCGACCGAGCTGCGTACCGCCTACAGTAACAACTGGCAAATCTTTCAGCTTCGGATGACCGGTCTGAAAGCAGCGGCCTGCAGCCTTCTTGTTCCTCACGACGATATCTTCCGTACTATCGATCAGCACCACGTCTTCGCCGCATGACGCAACGCGGTTCCAATGAACAATTCGATCCTTCGATGAAAGCCACTTGCCTGCTTCCAATAAGACGCCTTGCATGGACCATAGGTCATCGAACCAGGCATCTTTCACTTTGCCAGCTTGTCTGCCTGTACGAAGGTCGACAACTGGAAGGCCGATCAACTGCTGCAGTTTGATCACAACAGGTACGCCCCTTTAGAGTTATTTACGCACTCGGCGGACAATCGTTTCAATTAATTGCGCCGCTTGGCTTAATTCCTCCAAAGTATTCCCCATTCCGAAGCTGAATCTTACAGCAGACATCAGACGTTCACCTTCTACTCCCATCGCCATCAGAACATGCGATCGTTCCAACGAGCCTGAAGTACAAGCCGAACCACCGGAAGCGGCGATTCCTGCCATGTCGAGGTTCATCAGCATCGTCTCTGTATCAATACCGAGAAAGCTTAGATTCACGATATGAGGAAGACGTGAAGTGAGATGACCATTCAATACGATACGACCATCCGTCGCCTCATTCATAAGCGAGATCCAATGCTCGCGAAGCTGTTCCATACGATCGGCATGTGCCGCCATATCCTTCGAAGCCGCTTCAACCGCGGCAGCAAACCCGACAGCTCCAGCCACATTCTCTGTGCCCGCCCGCCGCTTGCGCTCTTGCGAGCCGCCATGCGCAATCGGGTTGATTGATGTATTCGATGCGATGTATAAGGCACCGACACCTTGCGGTCCGTTGATTTTGTGCGCGGAGAAGCTCATAAGATCGACAGGCAGTGATTGAACTTGGATTGGAATCGAGCCAAGCGCCTGTACCGCATCGACGTGAAAAAGAGCTCCGTGCTCTCGCACAAGCTCACCGATGTCGGCAATCGGCTGAATCGTGCCTACTTCATTATTCGCGTACATCACGCTCACAAGCGCTGTACGGTCTGTAATTGCAGCTCGGACGTCATCAACGGACAATTGTCCGCTCGAATCGACAGGCAGTACCGTCAGTTCGAACCCTTCGGATTGCAAAGACTGACAAGCATGAAGCACAGCATGATGCTCTGCTGCGCTTGTTAGGATATGGTTTCTGCCCTTTGCCTTCATTGCCCTTGCTCCGCCAATGATGGCTAGATTATCGCTTTCCGTTCCGCCGGATGTAAAGGTAAGCTCGGCTGGCTTCGCGCCAATGAAGGAAGCGACGGTATCACGTGCACGATTCATATGTCCGCGCGCGCTTCTTCCATAACGATGCATGCTGGACGGATTGCCGGGGCCCTCCGTCATCACAGCCAGCATCGCTGCTGCAACCTCCCGCCTCATCGGCGTCGTAGCGGCATGATCAAAATAATATTGGGTCATTCTCATTCCTCAATTCCTGGCTGACCGCATTGCGGTGCTGCCTAAAGCCATTAACCTAAATGTAAAACATGTAGTTGTCGATTTGTCCCTCTTCTTTGAAGGCAATCAGGTCTGCCAGCGTCGTCGAGTCGAGTACGCCTGCAATGCTGTCTCGAATACGAAGCCAGAGGTCACGCTTAGCAGGATCGTCTTCTTCGGTAAAATCAACCGGCGAGATCGGCCCTTCAAGCACACGAATGACGTCACCTGCAGTAATCTGATCGGACGCTTTCGCCAAAATATAACCGCCATATGCGCCACGCACACTCTTCACAAGACCTGCGTTGCGAAGCGGTGCAATGAGCTGCTCCAAGTAATGCTCCGAGAGCTGATTTTTCTCAGCGATGCTCTTGAGCGAGATCGGTCCTTCACCAAACTTCGCCGCCAGCTCCATCATAATCGTAAGCCCATAACGGCCCTTCGTCGAAATTTTCAAAAAACGGCACCTCATTCCATGCATCTATTGGGTCGATAAAGACTGCTTTATATCTCTAATTAAATCATGGTATTCCCATATCATATATATGTTAGCACAATGTTACCGCTTCGGGTAGCAATATCGTGTCTTTCTCTAAAAAAAAGTAAGCGATATTGCTACGATCCATCGGATAAGATGAAAAAGAATGAACGTCATGTTACAATACATTCATTAATCAGCATTAAAGGTGGTTAGCCTCATGAATAAATCGAAAGCAGAAACACGTGTTATCGTCGGCATGTCCGGCGGCGTCGATTCGTCGGTAACAGCCTATCTGCTCAAGCAGGAGGGCTACGATGTCATCGGCATTTTCATGAAAAACTGGGATGATACCGATGAATTTGGTCATTGCACAGCCGAGGAGGATGCAGAAGACGTCCGCCGCGTGTGCGATCAGATCGGCATTCCTTACTATACGGTTAATTTCGAACGCCAGTACTTCGATAAAGTGTTTACGTATTTCCTTGATGAGTACAAGCGTGGACGGACGCCGAATCCTGATGTCATGTGCAATCGCGAAATCAAATTCGGCGAATTTCTCCAGAAGGCGATCGATCTTGGCGCTGATTATCTTGCTACTGGTCATTATGCCCGAGTCGAGCGTACGGAAAACGGTGAAACGAAGCTGCTGCGCGGCGTAGATAGCAATAAGGATCAAACTTACTTCCTGCATCAACTGAACCAACAGCAGCTGTCGAAGGCCATGTTCCCGATTGGCCATCTGCCGAAGCCGGAGGTCCGCCGCATTGCGGAAGAAGCAGGACTTGCGACGGCGAAGAAGAAGGACAGCACTGGCGTATGCTTTATCGGCGAACGCAATTTCAAGCAATTCCTGAGCGGTTATTTGCCAGCTCAGCCAGGTCCTATGATTGATCTTCGCACCGGTGAGGAGAAGGGCCGTCATGACGGCTTGATGTACTACACGCTTGGTCAGCGGCAAGGTCTTGGCATCGGAGGGTCCGGCAGCGGCGAGCCTTGGTTCGTAGCGGATAAGGATCTAGAGAGCAATACCCTCTTCGTCGTGCAAGGCGATGCCCATGCACGTCTCTATTCGCAAAGCTTGGAAGCCGAGAATATGAACTGGATCGCGCCAGAACGTCCGAATGGCCCGATTCAATGCACGGCCAAATTCCGTTATCGTCAAGCCGACCAAGGCGTGACGATAACGCTTGGTGAGGATGGCACTGCAACGGTTATATTCGACCAACCACAGAAGGCGATTACGCCTGGGCAAGCCGTCGTCTTCTATGATGGGGATGTTTGCCTTGGCGGCGGCACGATAAATAAGGTGAAACTTGTGGACGAGGCAAGTTTTCAACTGGCAACCTAGATCCTTAAAAGGATACTACCTAGTTCCTTGAAAGGATTATTAACTACCCACCCAAACCCTCCCTGCAAGGGAGGGCCCCAAAGGTCGTAAGCGTATGCTCCCGATGTGGTTTCCTTGCGGAAACCTTTACCTCTGGACTCCTCACAAGGACGCGATCTAGGTTCGATAGAACGTGTGCCCTCTTGCCGCATCCGCGGCAAAGCTAATGGTTAGCTGTATCTAGGTACGGTCCGTCGGCCGCACACCGATTCGATCGTGTCCGTCTGTCACCGCCCATTAATGAGACAATGGAAGTGGAACAGGGATTCGTGAGACGAGTTTTGTTCGGATCAAAATCATAAAGCCGTCAGCGGCAGGATATCCTGCCGCTGACGGCTTGTTGTTTGATGATATAGATAAGTACGCTTACGCTTAGCCGTGCTCGACTTCTAGCTTGTTGTCTGCTTCTTCCTCGCCTTGCTGTCGCTTACGGACGGTGATGCGGCAGATGCGCAGATGGTCGGTTTCTTCTACGATGAATTCATAGTCGTCGTCAGCTTGCACGCGTTGGTTAGGCTTGGGAGGGATCTCGATCTGCGAGTACAGCCAGCCGCCGATCGTATCATAATCATCCGTCTCTATATCGAGGCCGAAGTAGCTGTTTACTTCCTCGATCAGCATCATTCCGCTGATGGAATACGTATTGTCATCACTCTTCTCGACCTCGGGTCGCTCCTCGTCGAATTCGTCCTGTATCTCGCCAACGATTTCTTCCATGATATCCTCAAGCGTAACAAGTCCCGATGTACCGCCATATTCATCAATCAGAATCGCAATTTGCGTCCGCCGCTTCTGCATCAGCTTGAGCAGCGTGCTAATCTGCATCGACTCCGGAACCGTTGTCATCGGGCGGGTGATCATCCGGATGTCTTTCAAATTTTGCGAGGTAACCTTCAATATATCTTTAATATGGACGAAGCCGATAATATTGTCCTTATCACCGTCACACACCGGGTAACGTGTATGCATCTCCTCCAGCGCAATCGCCTTATTGTCTTCGAACGATTGATTGGCATAGAGGCAGACCATCTCCGTGCGTGGAATCATAATTTCGCGTGCATTCGTTTCTGCGAATTCGAATATATTGTCCATCAGCGTCAATTCTGTATTATCAATAAGCCCATTCTTATGGCTTTCTTTGACGAGAATGCGTATTTCCTCTTCCGTATGCGCTGATTCCTGTTCGGAAGCAGGCTCGATGCCGACCAGCTTCAACAGACGATTCGCCATTCCATTGAGCACCCAGATGAAGGGATACATGATTCGGTGGAAAAGTACGAGCGGTGCGGCGGTTAACAGTGTAACACGCTCGGATTTGCGTATTGCGACCGTCTTCGGCGCCAGCTCTCCAAGCACAATATGAAGAACCGTAATGAAGGTGAAGGCGATCATAAAAGCGATCGTATGCGTCAGCACCTCGCTTCTTAATCCGAACTGTGAGAGCCACCTCTCTAACAAGCTTGCAATAGCAGGCTCGCCGATCCAGCCAAGGCCAAGTGAGGCTAGTGTAATGCCAAGCTGACAGGCCGACAGGAAACCATCGAGATTGTTCGTTACGTGGGAAGCAAATTTCGCCCGCTTATGGCCACCCGATACAAGCGAATCGATGCGGCTGCTTCTTACCTTTACCATTGCAAATTCTGCCGAGACGAAAAAACCGTTCATACAGACCAACAACAAGATCAGTACCAGCTTCAACGCTAACGGTAACGGGTCGCTGCTCAACCAATCCCTGCCTACCGCACGCCGCACGCTTCATACGAAACGGACGATGCGATGGCAGGCGCACCTCCTTTATTTACACGGATACACGAAAAATTCCAATGTACACCAATAGCTTATTCGATCGATAACAGCATCGTCAAATGACACCCTTATCGCTATCGGCTATAATCGCTCCGTATTCCACTTTATTCAAGCAGCATCCTGTCTTATGCCAATCATTCGCAATCATTCTCCTCCTCAGTTTCAAAGTTGAGCATTCCGCAGCGCTTCACTACAAATAAGAAAGCCGTATGCATCGCCCTTAACGGCAAGCATACGGCTTAATGTCTTAGCTGAACCAATCCACGAACGTCTGGTACAACAGGTAAATATTCAACCCGGCAATGGTGGCCGCTACGGTCCAAGCCGTTATATTCATCCATGGCCGATTCGCGAACTCGCCCATCTTCTTCTTGTCGCTGGTAAACTTGACCAGCGGAATGACTGCGAACGACAGCTGCAGCGAAAGGATGACTTGGCTTAGAATAAGCAGATCGGCCGTTCCAGCGTCGCCTACAATCGCCAACACAATGATGGCTGGAACGACAGCGATGAGGCGCGTAATCAATCTGCGTAGCCACGCAGGAAGACGAATGTTCAAGAAGCCTTCCATTACAATCTGGCCTGCTAATGTTCCTGTCAAAGTAGCATTCTGACCCGCTGCGAGCAGCGCGACTCCAAACAATACACTTGCCGCCCCTGTGCCAAGCAGCGGTGCAAGCATATGATAGGCATCGCCGATCTCAGCGATTGCCGTGTTGCCTGAAGTATGGAACGTTGCGGCTGCAATAATTAGAATAGCCGCGTTAATGAATAATGCAAGCGATAATGCGATTGTCGAATCCGCCGTAGCGTAACGGATCGCTTGACGTTTGCCCTTGGGTGTCTGTTCAATTTGACGCGTCTGTACGATCGATGAATGGAGATACAAATTGTGCGGCATTACGGTTGCACCTAGAATGCCGATTCCAATATAGAGCATCTCAGCATTGCGGAACAGCTCCAGGTTTGGCGCGAATCCGGCAAGCACACCGCCTGCGTCCGGCTTCGCCCATATTATTTCAATCAGGAAGCAGACACCGATCGTTCCGATTAAGGTGATGACAAGCGCTTCGATGTATCGGAACCCTTTATTTTGCAGCAGCAGAACGATGAATACATCAAGCACCGTTATAATAACGCCATAAATGATCGGAATGCCGAACAATAGATTGAGTGCGATAGCAGTGCCAAGCACCTCAGCCAGATCGCAGGCTGCGATTGCCAGCTCACATAGCACCCATAACGCCATAGACACGGGCTTGCTGTAATGGTCGCGGCACGCTTGTGCCAGATCGCGCCCCGTTACGATACCAAGCTTGCCGGCTAGGCTTTGCAGCAGCATTGCCATAATGTTCGATAGCAGAATGACGAACAGCAAGGAATAGCCAAACATCGATCCGCCTGCAATGTCTGTCGCCCAGTTGCCTGGATCCATATAGCCGACCGCGACGAGATAGCCGGGACCAGCAAACGCAAGAAATTTGCGAAACCAAGAACCTGTCTTCGGTATTTTTAACGATTGGTGGACCTCGGGCAGACTAACATTCGCCCTATCCTGTCTCCACCCTTGATCATGCATAGCCAATCCGGTTTCCTCCCCCATGTCGACTCACCTCTTTGCAGTATTGTACGAGGTAAACGGTTTTGCACACGGTCAACTTTTACAGTAAAAAAAGAGATCTATGCCATCACGATATGTTATGTCCTTAGGAAATGCGCCTACCCTCATTGTATCCGACCAAAAAAGTTTGTCAATTGCAACTTTTATGTCATTATATGACAATTGCTTGTCCTACACGATCTCCCTTATGCTCAAAAGAATAAAAAAAGGACCAATAAGAGTCGCAGCAGTCGACTCTCATTGACCCTCCTATTCATGCTTCTAATTAGCCCTTCGATCGGCTTCGCCGCCGCAGCTGGTTCTGACGGATCTTGTCCTCCATCCCCTGCTCGGTCGCTTCATAGAAGGCACGCACGCGCAATCCGTCCGGCAAGTACTGCTGAACGACATAATGTCCGGGAAAATCATGCGGATACTGATAGCCGACATGGCCCAGCTTTACAGCTCCCTTATAGTGCGCATCACGCAGGTGGAGCGGTACTTCCATCGTGCCGGCATGCTCGAATGTATCCATCACCTTGCCGATCGCCACAGCCGTTGCGTTCGACTTCGGACTCTCCACTGCGAACAAAATTGCCTGGGCAATATTATACTTAGCCTCAGGCCAGCCGATCTTGCGGTACGCTTCGAGCGCTGTCGTTGCCTGCACCATCGCCTGCGGGTTCGCAAGACCAATATCCTCGCTGCACGCAACGATCAGGCGGCGGATGAACACCATCGGCTCCATCCCCAGCTTCTCGACCGCATACAGGAACCAGAACAAGGCCGCATCGCTGGAGCCGCGCACGCTCTTATGAAAAGCCGACAGCACATCGTACTGTGTTGACTCGTCCGCCTTCGCAAGCGGCTTCCGCACCGATTCCTGTGCCACATCAAGCGTCACATGCACAGAGCCGTCCGGCTCCGAAGGTGTCGTAACGGCTGCAATTTCCAGCGCATTCAGCGCCCGGCGAATATCGCCGCCCGCTGTCTGAGCGATATGCTCAAGCGCTTCCTCATCGATCGCAAGCCGCATAAACCCAAGACCACGCTGCTCATCAGCAACCGCTCGCCGCATCGCTTCCCGCGCGTGCTCCTTCGTGAGCGGCTCCAGCTGGAACAAGGTTGAACGCGACAGCAACGCTCCGTTCACATAGTGGTACGGGTTCTCCGTCGTCGCGCCAATAAATATGATAATGCCCTGCTCCACAGCAGGCAGAAGCGCGTCCTGCCTCGACGAATTGAAGCGGTGGACCTCGTCCAGAAACAGAATCGTCTTCCGTCCATACATCATTTTCGCTGTCTTCGCTTTATCGATCACGTCGCGCACATCCTTCACCGATGCATCGACGGCATTCAGCTTCACGAAGTCCGCCTCAGTCCGTTTCGAGATGATATGCGCCAACGTCGTCTTCCCACAGCCCGGTGGCCCATACAGCAGAATAGATGAAATGCGGTCTCCCTCTATTGCCCGCCGCAGCAGCTTGCCTGGGCCAATAATATGTTCCTGACCGATATAATCATCGAGCGTTTCCGGCCGCATCCGATCCGCAAGCAGTCTCGCACGCGGTGTCTGCTCGTCGGCAAAGCTGAACAAATCCATTTCCCCGTCGCTCCTTTGCATGACCTCTATAACGATTATTGTAGCATACAGCGCTGCTCATCCGCACACCTGTTCGGAAAGGAATGCAATAAGAAACCAGCCTGACGCAAGCTCAGGCTGGTTCTATGGATGACTACAATATATCCGCGAGCAGATCCTTCACAATCACGCTCACCATGATCAGCCCCGCTACTGGCGGAACGAAAGCGTTGCTCGCCGGCGGCTGCTGCGCTTTGCGGATTTCCGGTGCATTCTCCGGCACAATGCGCTGAGTAACGTCCTCGCGAGGCTTCATCGGCTCCTCGTCGGAGAAGACGACCTTCACGCCTTTCTTAATGCCCTCTCTGCGCAGCTTCGTACGTACGACACGCGCGATTGGATCGGTATGCGTCTTGCTAATATCAACGACCTGGAATCTCGTCGGATCCATTTTATTCGCGGCGCCCATGCTGCTGATGATCGGAATTTTTCGCTCCAGACACTGCTTGATCAGATGGATTTTGTACGAAATCGTATCGGATGCGTCGAGCACGTAGTCAAGCGGGTATTCAAACAGCTGTTCATACGTCTCTTCCGTATAAAACATCCGCAGCGATATGACATCGCATTCCGGATTGATCAGCTTGATTCGTTCCGCCATCAGGTCCGCCTTCGGCTGTCCGACCGTCGTCGTCAGCGCATGAATCTGGCGGTTAATATTCGTAATGTCGACAACGTCCTTGTCAATCAGAATGAGCCGGCCAACGCCTGTACGCGCCAATGCTTCTGCCGCGATCGAGCCTACGCCGCCGATGCCAAGCACGGCAACGGTGCTGCCGCGCAGCTTGTCCAGTCCTTCAGGACCTACTGCGAGCTCCGTCCGTGAGAATTGATGAAGCATGGAAGATCCACCTCTCTATTCATTATATATTATGTATCCCCGAATACAGAAAATGTCCGGCTGTGGCAGCCTATCATGCCAGAAGCCGGACGATTCTCCTGTTGTATAACTAGCGGCTATGCCAGCTGCTTATAGAGCCATTACGCTTGCGGCGCACCTGCAGCAGCGGCAGGCTTCGCGCTTGGCTTCGCTACCGTGCGGATATGAAGCTGTTCAAGCTGGGACAGCTCCACTTGCGAAGGCGCGTCGACCATAACGTCCGTTGCGCTTGCTGTCTTAGGGAACGCAATCGTCTCGCGCAGGTTCGAGCGGCCCGTCAGCAGCATCACGAGACGGTCGAGACCGAATGCAATGCCGCCGTGCGGAGGCGTGCCATATTCGAATGCGTCAAGCAGGAAGCCGAATTGCTCATGCGCTTGCTCCATCGAGAAGCCAAGCGTGCGGAACATAAGCTCTTGCACCTCGCGCTTGTAGATACGCATCGAGCCGCCGCCGATTTCGTAGCCGTTGAGGACGATATCGTAAGCTTGTGCGCGCACTTTGCCTGGATCCGTCTCGAGCAGCTCGAGGTCTTCTTCGTTCGGACGCGTGAACGGATGGTGCATAGCGACATAACGCTTCGCATCTTCGTCCCACTCGAGCAGCGGGAAGTCAACGACCCACAGGAATTTGAATTTCGACTCGTCGATAAGACCAAGGTCGCGGCCAAGCTTCAGACGCAGGTTGCCCAGCACGTCAGCAACAACCTTCGGCTTGTCAGCGGAGAACGTGAGAAGGTCGCCTTCTTCTACGCCCAGACGCTCCGTCAGCGCTTCGATTTCTTCCGGCTTCAGGAACTTCACGATCGGACCTCTCCACTCGCCGTCCTTCACCGTAATCCACGCCAGACCTTTACCGCCGTAACGTGCTGCGAACGGCTGCAGGTCGTCGAGCTCTTTGCGGCTCCAGCTTGCGCAGCCCTTCGCGTTGATTGCTTTCACTTCGCCGCCGGATGCTGCTACCGATGCGAATACTTTCACATCGCTGCCCGCAACGATGTCCGTAATGTTCTTGATCTCAAGATCAAATCGGAGGTCCGGCTTGTCGGAGCCGTATTTGTCCATTGCTTCAGCATAGGTGATACGTTGGAACGGAAGCGGAATTTCCACACCGATCGTCTCGCGGAAAATACGTGCCATCAGCGTCTCCATCATGCCGAGGAGTTGATCCTGCGACAGGAACGAAGTCTCGATGTCGACCTGCGTAAATTCGGGTTGACGGTCTGCACGAAGGTCCTCATCACGGAAGCAGCGCGCTACTTGATAGTAACGCTCGAGGCCGCCGACCATAAGCAGCTGTTTGAAAATTTGCGGCGATTGCGGCAGTGCATAGAACTCCTCTGGATGAACACGGCTTGGCACGAGGTAATCGCGCGCGCCTTCTGGCGTGCTCTTCGTCAGAATTGGCGTTTCTACGTCCAGGAAGCCTTCACCGTCGAGGAAGTCGCGGAATACTTTCGTCGTCTTGGAACGGAGCATCATCGTGCGCTGCATCTCAGGACGGCGAAGGTCAAGGTAACGGTGCTTCAGACGAATTGGCTCATCCACTTCAACGCCGTCTTCGATTGGGAACGGAGGCGTCTTCGCTGTATTCAAGATTTCGATTTCCGTTACGCGGATTTCAATCTCGCCCGTAGCGAGGTTCGGGTTGAACGTTTCAGCGTCGCGTTCAACGACTTTGCCGCTAACTGCGAGTACATACTCGTTGCGCGCTTTGTCTGCGATTTCGAGCGCAGCGCCGGAGAAGTCAGGGTTAAATACCGTTTGCACGATACCGGTGCGGTCGCGCAGGTCAATGAACAATACGCCGCCAAGGTCGCGGCGGCGCTGTACCCAGCCGTTCAACGTTACGGTTTGGCCGACATCTGCTTTCGTCAGCGTACCGCAGGAATGAGTTTTCAACATCATGAGAGATCAAGCTCCTTCGGATATTATGAATGGGTTGCTATTTGTTATTTGCTGTTTGCAATTTCATCAGCAAGCTGCTCGAGCTTCACGAAGCGCTGCTCGCCAGTTGCCATCTCTTTCAATGCGATCTCGCCGCGCTGCAGCTCGTCATCGCCGAGAATTGCTGTGAAGCGTGCCTTCAGACGGTCGGCAGATTTCATCTGCGCTTTCATCTTGCGGCCTTGATAGTCCCGCTCCACCGACAGCCCGCGCAAGCGCATGCCGTAGATCAGCTTGGAAACTTCACGCTCTGCCGCATCGCCTAGGGCGATGACATAGGCATCGATTGCAGTCAAATCCGGCAGCTCTGTCTGCTGGTGCTCCAGCAGCATAACCGTCCGCTCAAGGCCGAGTCCAAGACCAACGCCCGGTTGATCCGGACCGCCGATCTCCGATACAAGACCGTTGTATCGGCCGCCGCCGCCGATCGTATCGATCGCGCCGATACCTTCCGCTTTGTACTCGAACGCCGTGTGCGTATAGTAATCAAGACCGCGTACGAGACGTGGATTGACGGAGAACGGAATGTTCATGTCGCTGAGGTACATCTGGACTTTGTCAAAATGCGTGCGGCACTCGTCGTCAAGGCTGTCAACGATGGAAGGCGCGCCCTCGAAATGCGCTTGGTCGACTTTGCAGTCGAGTACGCGCAGCGGGTTGCGGTCCATCCGCGATTGACAATCCTTGCACAGCAGGCTGCGCTTCGGCTCCAGGAAGCTGAGCAGACGCTCGCGGAATGCGGCGCGTACAGCCGGTGTGCCAACGGAGTTAATTTCAACGCGAACGCCTTTCAGGCCAACCTCCGTATAGAACGTGTAGCCCAGCGCAATCACTTCCGCATCAAGTGCCGGATCGACAGCGCCAAGCGCCTCGATGCCGAACTGGTGGAACTGACGGTAACGGCCAGCTTGTGCACGCTCGTAGCGGAACATCGGTCCGATATAATACAGCTTCGTCAGGTCCGGCTCGCCGTACAGCTTGTTCTCGACATAAGCGCGAACAGCGCCTGCCGTTCCTTCCGGACGCAGCGTCAGACTGCGGTCGCCGCGGTCGGTGAACGTGTACATTTCTTTCTCGACGATGTCCGTCGTCTCGCCTACGCCGCGCTGGAACAGCTCGGTCGCTTCGAAGATCGGCGTCCGGATTTCACGGAAGTTGAAGCGGCGGCAAATCTCGCGCGCCTTGCTCTCAACGAACTGCCAGCGCTCTACTGCGCCCGGCAGAAAGTCCTGCGTACCCGGCGGTTTCTGGAATGCCATGTGAATCCCCCTAAAAGCAAATTGCTTACTTCTTCGATATTGCATCTTGCGCAATTTGCTTACATCGAAAGCATACGCTAAGCAAATTGCTTACTTCTTCGATATTGCATCTTGCGCAATTTGCTTACATCGAAAGCATACGCTAAGCAAATTGCTTACTTCATTAATCGATATCCATATTCATTACTTCAAGACCGGTCAGCCGGCAAGCTGCTGCACAATAAAAAAACTCCCGCCCCCGACTGCCGAATCATTCGGTCAATCAGGGACGAGAGATTATCATTGTTCTCCCGTGGTGCCACCCACATTCCGAGTCTCCTCACAATAGACCATGCAGTAATTCTGGTCTACGATCGAAGAATCGCTCATACCGGTTAACGCCCGTCACACGCGAAGCGGCTAATGACAGCTGCACCAACTCTCAGCTGCTAGCAGCTGAGCGCCATGCTTGTGTTCACCGTTCGTTCTCAGGGAAGTCATTCGCCTCGCCACCATAAAGACGCTTGCAGCCTTGGCGTCTCTCTCTGTGTACGTGTACGCGGGTACTTGGTCCCATCATCGAATCATTACTTATTCTTTTAAATTTTACTCGCCAACGAATCCGAAGTCAAGCCGCTGTCTAGAAATCAAACGCATCTTCAAACAATTCAGGCGCAGAACCGATCTGCTTCTCCGAATTGCTAGCTGAATCAGCGGCGGGTTCCGTCAAATCAGATCTATTGATGCTGTACAAATTAATCTGAAGTAGACAGAAAAAAACCTGCAGCATTCACCGCAGGTTATCCAAAGTATATTATAAAAAAGGGGGTCGAGTTCTAGTATAGACCGACCATGTTAAGGAAAGATGATACTCCCATTACAATCAGATTACAAAAAATAAAGCGTTTACGTGTGCTCCTGATTATGCCTTCTTGCGGGCATTGTACCGTGCGCCCACTCCGCCGCAGCCTCCATATCGTCCTCCCACTCGTCCAGCAGCATCGCTTCCTTCCGATCCGTGAACAGAAGACGGCGATTGGCCCTCTGTACGCTTTGCTCCTTACGCGATTGATGCACTCGAATCCAGCTCCTTTACGGTCAGTCGTCTGCCGCTCCACAACGGCATTTCCGCTATCCGTATTGTTTCCGAATTCGGGCAAAGTAACCGTCTCGGCGCTTAAAGACGACGGCGCTGCTTATTTAACCCCGGTAGAAGCTGCACTACTTGGACTGTCCAAAATAAGCGTAACGGGTCCCCAATTGATGAGCGCTACGTCCATCATCGCCCCGAATCGACCCGTTTCGACACGAAGCCCTGCGTCGCGCAGCAGCTCATTAAATCGATTATACAGCGCTTCAGCAGGCTCTGGACGAGCTGCCCCCATGAAATTCGGGCGTTTGCCATTGCGGCAGTCGCCATACAGCGTAAACTGCGAGATCGACAGAACGGCCCCGCCGACATCTTGGATTGATAAATTCATTTTGCCAGCGTCGTCTTCAAATATGCGCAAGCCTGCTATTTTGTCCGCTAGCCACTTGGCGTCTTTCTCTGTATCGTCGTGCGTAACACCAACGAGCAGCACGAGACCGTGATCGATCGCCCCCACGGTTACGCCGTCTACTTCTACGGATGCCTTCTTGCAGCGTTGTAATACAACTCTCATCTGTCTCTGCCCTCAATTCAAAACCGCCTGCCCGAGATGGGCAGGCAGTCGTGTAATGTGCTATTGCATAATCCGTTGGACGGAATAAATATCTTTGACTCGCTTGATCTTCTCTACGACGGATTCCAAATGCTGAACGTTGCGAATAAGGATCGTCATATGGATCATCGCCATCTTATTCTTCACCGCTCGGCTCGTTACTGCCGAAATATTCGTCTTGCTCTCGGACACAGCCTGCAGCACTTCGTTCAGAACGCCCCTGCGGTCATGACCGGTAATTTCGATATCGACGCTGTAATTCGCCTCAACCGATTCTTCCCACTCCACCTCTATGACGCGATCTGCTTCTTCGCCCTCGCCTGCTGCTGGAATGTTCGTGCAGTCCAGCCGATGCACAGATACGCCGCGGCCACGTGTAATGTAGCCGATAATCTCGTCGCCTGGCACCGGATTGCAGCAGCGTGCGAAACGAACAAGAAGATTATCAATTCCTTTGACGGTAACACCATAATTCGGACGATTGCGTTTCGCTCCGGGCGACTTCATCTCATGCGGCTCGTTCGAAAGCTCGATAAGGCTTGCTTCCTCTGCCTCCTTACGGAGCTTCTCTGTAAGCTTCGAGCATACTTGGGCCGCTGTAATGCCGTTAAAGCCGATAGCGGATAGCATATCTTCAACATCGTTGAAAGTGAATTTGGTCGCTACTTCCTGCAGCTTGTCATCCGTCAGCCATACCGATGCTTCCAGTCCAAGACGCTTAATCTCACGTTCGAGCAGCTCGCGTCCCTTCGCGACATTCTCGTCCCGCTTCTCCTTCTTGAACCATTGCTTGATCTTGCTGCGCGCATGCGAGGACTGTGCGATCTTCACCCAGTCCTGCGATGGACCGTATGAATGCTTCGAAGTCAGAATCTCAACGATATCGCCTGTCTTCAGCTTATGGTCAAGCGGAACGATGCGGCCATTTACCTTCGCTCCAATGGTGCGGTTGCCGACTTCCGTATGAACGCGGTAGGCAAAGTCCAGCGGCACGGAGCCTGCCGGAAGCTCGAACACCTCACCTTTCGGCGAAAATACAAACACAAGATCGGAGAAAAAGTCCATCTTCAACGATTCGACAAATTCCGACGCATCCTTCGCATCCTGCTGAAGCTCTACTATTTCGCGGAACCAGGACATTTTATCTTCAAAATTGCCGCCCGCTACAACATGCGGGCTGCCTTCTTTATAGGCCCAATGCGCAGCAACGCCATATTCGCTCGTCCGGTGCATGTCCCATGTCCGAATTTGCACCTCGGTCGGTTCCCCGTTCGGTCCAATGACCGTCGTATGGAGTGACTGGTACATGTTCGTCTTCGGCATTGCAATATAGTCCTTGAAGCGTCCTGGCATCGGTCTCCACAGCGTATGAATAATGCCAAGGGTCGCGTAGCAATCTTTAATATTGTCGACAATTATACGAATCGCAAGCAGATCGTAAATCTCGTTGAACTGCTTGTTCTTGATCGTCATTTTCTTATAAATGCTGTAAATATGCTTCGGACGGCCGGAAATGTCCCCTTCAATGCCCATTTCCTCCATCTTTTCAAATATTCTTGCAATAACGTCCGCGATGTACCGCTCACGCTCGGTCCGTTTCTTCTTCATCAGGTTGGCGATCCGATAATACTGCTGCGGATTCAAGTAACGAAGGGCAATATCCTCCATCTCCCACTTGATTGCACTAATACCGAGCCGATGCGCAATGGGACAAAAAATCTCGAGTGTCTCATAGGCAATGCGGCGCTGCGCTTCTTCCGATTGAAACTTCAGCGTACGCATATTATGGAGCCGGTCGGCGAGCTTAATGAGAATAACACGAATGTCCTGTGCCATTGCAACGAACATTTTGCGATAGTTCTCGTTCTGCTGCTCTTCCTTCGACCGGAACTGAATTTTCTCTAGCTTCGTCAGGCCATCAACCAGCATCGCACATGTATCGCCGAACCGCGCGCGTACGGCGCTTAATTCTACGGTCGTATCTTCGACAACATCATGCAGAAGTGCCGCAATAATCGACATTACATCCATCTGCATGTCGACAAGAATTTCGGCTACTGCAACTGGATGCAGGATGTACGGCTCACCCGATTTACGAACTTGGCCGTAATGCGCCTGCTCCGCAAAAGCATAAGCTTCGCGTACATGCTGCAAATCCTGTTCCTTCATGTAGGCCGATGCTTTTTCAAGTAACTGCTCTATGCCCATGCAACGTCCCTTTCCGAAACGAGTCGACTCCCCCGTTTGCCCTAATCAAACTATCAATCGTACACGATTCATTCATATTGGATTATTGCTATTATGCCTGTTAAACCAACGCGGCGTCAACTCTTTGGCTATCGATGCAAGCACGGCAGCCAATATACCCGAATATAGCAAACACGCCCTTAACGGACGTGTCTGGAAATAATCAAATTTAACTGTTCATGTAAGCATACGCTGCTCAACAGCTATTAGTACGTAATTAACGAATGAACCTCGATCCCGCTGCCAAGCTTCTCACGCCCTGGCAGGTAGCCAAGCTCAATAAGGAACGATGCGCCAATGACTTCGCCGCCAAGCTGGCGGATCAGATTGATCGTCGTTGCAATTGTACCGCCTGTCGCGAGCAGGTCGTCCGCAATTAGAACACGCTGACCTGGTTTGATTGCATCGGTATGAATAGCAAGGCTGTCTGTGCCATATTCCAGGTCATAGCTTGCTTGCACAGTCGTAAACGGCAGCTTGCCTGGCTTACGGACAGGCACGAAACCAACGCCAAGCGAGATGGCCAGCGGAGCGCCAATGACGAAGCCGCGAGCTTCAGGACCGGCGACTACGTCAATCTCCAGATGCTCAACCGCAGCCTTCATTGCCTCAATCGCAGCACGGTAGGCAGGGCCGTTCTGAAGCAAGGTCGTAATATCTTTGAAGCGGATTCCCGGCTGTGGGTAGTCGTGGATGACACGGATGTAATCTTTGAAATTCATTGAAGCTTAACTTCCTCTCGTAATAAAATGGTACAATTGCTCGATGGATTCAAATAAAATGCCATTATTCTCAATTTGACGCTTCGCCTTCATGTAAGCTTGCGAGGTGGACAGATCTGTCTTGGAAGGCGCCTCTGCAACGGTTACGACACCTGAACTGCGAGTAATAAACGCCAGCTCCTCGAACACATCCAGCATCATCGATACAGCAGAAGGCGGCCAGCCAATCTGCTGCGCGATCCGCTCGTTCAATCCGCGTTCCGGCGCTTCGCCCAGCCTTCTAAGAAGCTGATATGCCGCTCCGAAATCTTTCCGTTCAGGGAAGCTTGGCTTTCCTGTTCGATCGCCCCTGCCATTCTGGTGCTTCGCATATAGCAGATGAACCGACTGCAGTTTACCGAGCTTGTCAGCAATCATCACCTTCAGCGCGTCTGCAGAAGGCGGCAGTCCGTATACAATTGCTTCAACAAAGGGGTGTGTATCTGACAGCGTATCTTCATAATGACCAATATAATAATGCTCAGATACGGCATCGGTCCGCGCACACGCAGCCGCTGTTTCACGAACTGCATCCTCACTTGTTAATACAATCGTCCGTCTGCCGCTTCGGCTCGCGGTCTCGAGCAGACGCCGCAACGCTGCATATGGCTCCCGTTCATCCCGCCAATCAAACAGCTGAACCTTCTCCACTCGCAAATCTTGTATGAACAGCTGCGGCTTTCGATTACCGTTCCACTCATTCACTGCAAGCTCGCCTACAAGGTCAATGAACGCACCGTGCGCCATACGCTCTGCAAGCTCGCCGAACCCGAAACCAACGGCTTCAAGCTTCATCCCGCTGCCAATCGTCAGCCGGAGATGCCGATGATCCTTGCCCATCGTGCGCTTGTCTGTAATCGGCTGCGACGCCAACAGAAACCGCGGAGCTGGATTACCCGCTCCGAAAGGCTCTAACAAGCCTAGCTGATCGATCGTCTCCAATGAAATGTCCGATGCAGCGCAGCAAATATCGACTGCTGTTTTCGGAATCCAATCGTCTGACGTTAGCCATGCATTCGCCGATTGGTTCAAGCTCGCTTCGAACGCTTCAAGCCGATCGCGATGAAGACTCATCCCTGCAGCAGCCTGATGACCGCCGAAATGGTCGAACAGCTCTGCGCACTCATTCAGTGCCGCGTGAAGATCGAACCCATCTATCGAGCGAGCCGAGCCCTTGCACATGCCGGTCTCTGGATCGATGCCTAGTACGACAGTCGGCTTATAATGCTTATCGAGCAGCTTGGATGCGACGATCCCAATAACGCCAGCATTCCAGCCTTCGCCTGCAACAACAATGACAGACGGCTCCGGCAAATTAGCTTCTGCCGCTGCTTGGCACTTGTCAGCCCACTGCTGCTTCGCCTGCTCTACGATGACTTCAACAATGCCCTGACGCTCTCGATTAAGCGTATCAAGCCGTGCAGCCATCACATCGGCAGATTCCCGATCCGATGCCGTTAACAGCTCCACAGCGCCATTCGCATGATCAAGCCGCCCACTTGCGTTAATGCGCGGCGCCATTGCAAAAGCGACGTTCGTCGACGTTACTTTGTGAATTTCGAAGCCAGCGATTTCGGCTAATGAGCGAAACCCAGGACGGGTGTTGGCAGCCATTGTTTCCAGCCCCAGCTTCACGAGTATACGGTTCTCGCCCGTCAGCGGCATGACATCCGCAATTGTTCCAAGCGCAACGATATCTGTCAAATCGATTGGCGGTTCGCCGAGCAGCGCTGTTGCAAGCTTGAATGCAACGCCTACTCCTGCAAGCGAGGAATAAGGATAGGTGCATGCTTCTTGTTTCGGATTAATAATGGCATAAGCATCAGGCAAAATATCTGGTGGCTCATGGTGATCCGTTACAACGACATCGATGCCACGGCTATTCGCGTAAGCAACCTCTTCAACCGCACTAATTCCAGTATCGACTGTGATGAACAGCTTTACCCCTGCCTCGACTGCAAGATCTATCGCTCCTTTGTTCATCCCATAGCCCTCGCGAGTCCGATGCGGGATGTAATAATCGAAATTAGCGCCGAGTCGTTGAAGCAAATGTATCATAAGCGACGTGCTGGATACCCCGTCAGCATCGTAGTCACCGTAAATGCGGATTCGTTCTCCGCTTGAGATCGCCTGGCGGATCCGTTCAACAGCAGCATGCATGCCATGAAGTTCATACGGATCATGCAGCAGCTCTGCGCCGCCCTGGAGAAAAGCTTTAGCTTCCTCCGCCGTCTCGATGCCTCGTCCTACGAGCAAACGGGCAACGATTGGAGGAATGCTGAGCAGCCTCGATAAGCTGCTGGCAGCCTGCTCGCGGTCTTCTGTCCATTCCGGTTCCGACCACCGTGTTTTGGATGGAATCATCGGTGCTCGCCTCCTTGCGTGAAATAGGGGCTTCCGCCCCTTTTGACCCCGAATTTTTTATGAAAATATATTTATCTTTTATAAAACATTAAAACCATTTGCTCTACCCACCTAAATCCTCCCTGCTAGGGAGGACCCCATGGGGTTGCCACCCCCTGGACCCCCGGAAGGGGATGGTGGCGGGACAGAGGCGTAGATCAGGTACTGCGTGCTGAGAGTCGTGTACCCCTTTGGGTACAACTTCTGTTCGAGCATAAACACTATAAATGTTCAACACATGCAAAGACGCTGCTATTGCAGCAGCGTCGGCATATGGTCTTGATTCGGATCGTGGTTGGATTTGTACGGATAACCAGGATCATAGGGTTCAACGTAGACGGTAACTTCCGTTACGTGAATAAATCTTTTCATAATCAGGTCTTTAATCAGCTTTGCGATTTCATTGCCTTCAAGCACCGTAATGCGCGGATTGACGCTGATAACGATATGAACAACAATATAATGCCCTTGCTCCCGTGCGCGCAGCGACTCAACCGTAACAACGCCTTCGACACGCTGAACAACTTCCATAATGGCTGAATCTTGCTCCTCAAGACCAAGCGGCGCACTGCGTCGATTCGTCGTGAGCTGAAGCAAACAATTATATCCCTTGTACACAACAATCAGGGCAACGGACATGGCGGCGATTGGATCGGCCGCTTCGAGTGCAGGCAGGTTCGCATAATCACCTATTGCAGCACACCCTGCGCCAGCTGCCGTTATAAGCGATGCAAGTCGATCCAACAGCGGTTTGCATACAGCAGGAACCAGCCATTCCTTCAAGACGAGCGCAATTAGAGCAAATAAAGCTGCGGTCCAATTCGGTACAGAGGACGATTCCGATGACCAGCTGCGAAAGGCTTCAAGTCCGATCTCGACGCCAAGGAGCAGCGTCATCGCAGACACAATGATGATTGCAGCCGCTCCGCTGCCCTCTTGGTGTTTCCTTCGGGTTGTTGTGCGCTCATCAATGTGAAAGCTGTAAGCCAACGATTCAGCGCCATTGGCGATCGATCGAATCGAATCCGCCATGAGTGCAGTGCTGCCTGATAACAGCGCTGCAGCTGCCTTCCCAAGCGCCAATGCTCCATTACCCCATATCCCTGCACGCATAGCAGAGAATCGCTTGTCCGATAATTGATTAGCGCTCATGTAAATCCCCTCTTATGATGCAGCTGGCGTCTTGACTGTTTTGCGCTGCTTCTTGCCATCGCCGTGAAGCATCAGCCACAACGGACTGGCGATGCAAACAGACGAATAAGCGCCGCTCGCTAGACCGATCAGCTTCGCTAGTGCGAACAGCTTGATCGACTCGCTTCCGAACAGGTAGAGGCAGGCAGCCACGATCAATACGGTAAGAACCGTATAGACGTTACGCGCCATCGTCTGCCACAAGCTCGCATTAACAAGCTCGGCGAGCTGCTCTTTATTTTTTTGCTTACTGAAACGCAGGTTCTCACGAATTCGGTCAAAGATAACGATCTTATCGTTGATCGAATAACCGATCGTCGTCAGAACCGCCGCAATAAACGGAAGGTTAACTTCCAGTTGGAAAATCGAGAACAACGCAATAACGACGAATGCGTCATACAGAATCGAAATATTCGCTGCCAGCGCAAACCGCCATTCAAAGCGAATCATCACGTAAAGCATGATCGCGATGCTGGAGATAATGATGGCGTAGATCGTTTTCTTACCTAGCTCGCGCGCCATGTCCGGGGACACGACGTTCGTCTCTGCCGATACTTGATCGCCATACTTCGCTTTCAAGCCAGTCAAAACCTCAGTAACCTTCGCTTGCTCCAGCACATCATCGAAACGAACAGAAAGACGCGAGTTGTTCGAACCGCCAACCGTCGTTTCAACGTCATTATAGCCAAGCGCGGCCATCTCGGCTTTGGCTTCGTCTTGGGTAATCGTTTTGCCAAGCTCAATATCCATATTCGTACCGGCTTTAAAGTCGACACCGAAGTTCATCTGGAAGAAGAGCAGGGACAGAATCCCGATGATAACGAGTGCGATCGACGCACCGAAGAACTTTTTCTGATGCTTGATGAAGTCAAACCGAATCTTGGTATGAAACCTGTCGTTATAGTGCACGGATTTCTTCCTCCTTCACACCGTAATAGCTTGGTTTCTTGAACACATTGCTGCGAATAAGCAAGTGAATGAGGAAACGGCTAAAGAAGATGTTCGTCACGATACTTACCAGAATACTGAAAATCATTGTGAGCGCGAAACCGCGAATCGCGCCGTTGCCGATAACATACAGCACGACACTTGCGATGATATTCGTGATGTTCGCGTCCATTATCGTACGCAGCGAGTTCTTCGAGCCTGCTTTCAGCGAGGAGAGCAAGCTTTTGCCACTGCGGATTTCTTCCTTGATCCGTTCGTACATAATGATGTTCGCATCAACCGCCATACCGACACCAAGCACGAATGCCGCGATACCCGGTAGAGTCAACGTTGCATTCATCAGCTTGAATACGAGAAGCAGCAGCCAAACGTACGAAATAACTGTAATACCTGCTACGACGCCTGGTATGCGGAACAGAATGATCAGGAATACGAGAACGATAGCAGAACCGATAATACCTGCCTCGACCGTCTGATGAAGCGATTGCTCACCGAGCTTAGCGCCTACGCTTTGGGTATACTTCTCCGTCAGTTTGAGCGGAAGTGCGCCAAGGTTGATCGTATCTCTCAGCTTCTTCGCTTCTTCCATTGTATAATTACCGCTAATTTGAGCACTGCCGCCAGGAATGGCGTAATTAACCATCGGATCGGACAGCATCTCTTCGTCCAGGTAGATCGACATCTTCTGGCCAATCAGCTTGGACGTAACGTCCTCAAACTTCTTTGCATCCTTCAGCTTGATCGTAATCATTGGGCTGCCAAGCTCGTCACGTACAACCTCCGCGCCATTCTGTACGAAATCCGTGCCCGTCAGTACGATCTCGCCTTGCGGATTACGGAATGTGAGGTTGACAGGCTTCTTGAGCATGTTACGTACTTCGTCCTCATTCGTTACGCCAGCCAGCTTCACGCGAATGCGGTTACTGCCTTCTGTCGTAATCTCAGGCTCTTGGATGCCTGTGGAGTTGATTCGGTCTTCGAGGCTGTTAGCCGTCCGTCTCAAAGACTCAGACGTAACCGCCTCGCCGCCTTCGAGTGGTGATGCTTCATATAAAACCTCGAATCCGCCTTTCAAGTCCAATCCTAACTTGATGTCTTTGACCAGCCCTGGGGTTGTCCAAGCGAAAACGCCGGCCATAATGACGATAATACCCAGGAAGGCTACTAACCTGCTGCTGCCTTTCATAGACGAATGATCCCCCTTATATTCACAATAGTCCTATTATACCGAGGAGGTAAAAAGCAGTCAAAAAAAGACCGTTTCTGTATCAGAAACGGCTGCCTCGGTAAGCGTTCAACGTCATCTGATTCATGAATGCCGTCGCCTTAAGCGACAAAATGTCGTTCACAACGGTATGCAATGCTGGAACGCCACTCTTACTATACTTGCTGCTGACACATGCCCAAACTTCCTCTGCTTCAACGTGCTCATAGCCGATCAGCCGAAATTCAGCAGCTTTGCTCTCACACAGCGTCAGTACCATTTCATCGAATTCATCTTCCGTCATCGCCCGCTCTTCCTCTCCATTGCCTTTATTCCTCATTCCATTGTTGGGCAACACCTTTGTATTCGCCTTCAACTGCAAATTATCCTGCTGGCAAATTTGAGAAACCTTCTGCCTCATACGAAGCCATTCGAGTTCAGAGCAATAGTTAGACGGTTCGAACCTGATTGTTTGGACATGCGATAATCGTTGTCTGCATAAGGATGAATATGAGCTTGTTCCACTAGGGCGAAGTCCTATTTCGTGAAAAGAGGGAAGCATGTGACGAAACAATCGTTCATCAAAGGCGCTTTGATTTTGCTGCTGGCAGGCGTAATCAATCGACTGCTCGGATTCGTTCCCCGTATCGTCCTGCCGCGCATTATGGGAGCGGAAGGGGTCGGCATTTACCAGCTTGGCTACCCTTTCCTATCGGTCATGCTGACGATTGTTATTGGGGGCATCCCTCTAGCTGTGGCCAAATGGATTGCCGAAGCCGAATCCCTTGGTGATACGAAACGAGTCAAGACGATTTTCCGTACCGCTATGGCATTTACTGTAACGCTGTCTTTAGCGATGACGGCGCTGCTCGTTTTGTTCGCCCCTATGATATCCTCACATATTTTGCCCGATGCCAGGGTGTATCAAACGTTTCTATGTATGACGCCGCTTGTTACAATAATAGGCGTTTCATCGGTTTATCGTGCCTACTTCCAAGGTAAACATAACATGATTCCAACCGCAGCCTCACAAGTGACGGAAACCATTATCCGCATCATCTTTCAGCTCATGCTTGCTGCTGCGCTGCTGCCATACGGATTACAATGGGCGGCCGCTGGGGCCATGTTAGGTACTGTCGCAGGTGAAATTGCTGGGCTTGGTGTTACTCTTTACCATTATTACAAAGACCGCAGACATCAGACGGTTACGCTTGATCCGGAGCCTGAGAAGTCAGTTCCTACCTTATTCAAAAGCCGTCCCGAAGAGCCGCGCGCTCTCCGCCGCCTGCTTCATCTGTCTATCCCCGTAACGGGCAGCCGGATGGTCGGATCACTGTCTTACTTGCTGGAGACGATATTTACGAATCGAAGTCTTGCTGCAGCGGGCATCGCCATTGGCGTGGCAACCTCGCAATATGGCGCCCTGCAAGGGATGGTTGTTCCGCTTGTGCTGCTGCCCACTGCTCTGACCTACTCGCTGTCGGTATCGTTAATACCGACTTTGGCGGAAGCAGCCGCCCGCGGAGATCGAGACCTCATCCACCGTCGAATGCATCAATCGCTGCGTCTGTCGCTCGTGACAGGCGCGCCATTCGTAGTTGTTATGACCCTCTTCGCCGAACCGTTATGTCGTCTGATCTATAATCATGCCGATATCGCCCCACTGCTGCAGCTAATCGCACCTTTTGGCATGTTTATTTATTTGCAAGGGCCACTGCAGGCCGCTCTACAAGCTTTGGAGAAGCCTGGGACAGCGCTTCTGAATACATTTATCGGCGCTGGCATTAAGCTGGTCCTAATTATTCAACTAGCCTCGAAACCCGAGCTAGGTATCTACGGCGCTGCTATTGCAATCTGTCTGAACATAGTGATCGTCACCGCACTGCATGGTTGGAGTGTCGCCCGCTTCGTTGGTTATCGGATCAAATTACTGGATTTTGTAAAAGTCGGTACGGCGATGACGATCATGAGCGCCTTCTCGCTCTGGCTGATGAAAGGCGCTTGGCTGCCGCACGAAGCGCTCAATCTCATGCTCGCATCCGCAGGCGGCGTCCTGCTTTATCTCATCATCATGCTGCTAACCGGCATTGTCGATCGATATGACGCAATGCGGCTGCCTATCATAGGCCGTTTATTCAAATAATCAGCGGTTTACCGGCTTCGCTTCTTATCGACATACCATCTTCCGCGGTGATCGATCGTACAGAAGAATACATCCTTGAAGTCGGTAACGCCATGCTGCTGTAGTTCATTTTTGAGCCAAAAACGTGTCTTCTCCATTTTTTCCAAGTTATCATCCTGCACCTTGCCGTCCATGATGAGCGGAACTGGCAGCATCTCAAACCGATAACGCTGCGGAAAAATCGGATTCTTAGCCTCCTTAACCGCGGTAGCTGGATGATGTTCTTTCTTAATAACGGACAGCTTGCCGCTCGTCTCCAAGATGGCGAATTCAACTTCGCTTACGGAGCTGATCCCGTTCTCCCGAAGCTGGAGCATCAAATCATCCAGGTTATACCGCCCCCTGTGCATCACATGACGGTCCAGCTCCCCATTCTGAACAATAATGCTGGGCTTGCCATCAAACACCAGACGCAGCTTGCGATTCTTCATCGTGACGTAAGAGATGGCAATTTGCAGCAGCATAAGCAGCGCCATCGGAAATACGCCATGCCACATGGAACGCTTCGTATCCTCAATGACGATGACAGCAATCTCGGCAATCATGAAGGAAATGACGAGATCCAGTACCGACATTTTGCCGATTTCACGTTTGCCCATTAGACGCATGACAATAAAAACAACGAAGTAAATCAGAACCGTTCGAAGGAATAAGCTCCCGAATTCTGCCGCCTCCACACTTAACGCCCTCCTCTTCGCTGTACGCATTATCCGACTTGTAGAAGTATTCTCACCTGCACCTTAAACCGTCATGCTTGCGTCACTATTCGAATATATGGCAGGTAAGGCAATCGCTTGTACTAAATGGCTGGACAGAACCATACAGTGAAAGTAAGTCATCATTCGTACGAACTGTTCATCTCCTAAATTTGTTAAAGGGGGTACATCACTCGTGAATCCGATCAAAAATGTATCCAAGGTCAGCGTCTCTTCACCTATGCTTGGCGGTGCAGTCACAGCTTGTATCTGGCTTGGGGCTGGCGCCTTGCTGCTATCGCTTATTCTAAAATTCAGCAGCATGCAGGAAACATCGCTCCCGATGTATGCATTGACTTTACACGGCTGCTCATCCTTAGCCGGCGGTTTCGTTTCCGGTAAACGTTCTGGCCGCAAAGGCTGGTATTACGGCGGTGGACTTGGCATTCTCTATGCGCTCATCATCATTCTGATCGGCTTCCTGTCGATCAATGCCGGCTTCTCCTCACATACTTGGAATCTGCTTGCTGTTGTCCTTCCAGCCTCTGCAATTGGTGGTATGATTGGCGTCAACATGAAGAAATAACTCATGTTTGTGATGTTCCCCCAGTTTTGTGTTATACTAATGCATGCACTTTGGACGTGAGCTGCTGCATTATGTCAATAGGGGGATCACGCATGGTTTTGTTTGACAATATGGGGAGCGTAACGTTATATACTGTGCTGGTCGTCACCGCGCTTCTTACATACGGCGTAGCCGGTAATCCGTTTGCTGCTGCGTTAGATTTTTTGAAACATTTAGTTTTATCACCGAAGCATTTCATTCATTTCGTTGCCGTACTAGCCATTCTATTCTTAAACAAGAACGAAATGCGTGTCGAGCAGAACTTAGATTTCTCTTTCAATTTCACACCCTATTTCCAAGCGATCGAAGGAAACTTCGTTGCCAAGCTGCAGCATACCTTTGAAAATTCTACGTTAACGACCGGATTAGTTTTCATATATGTTGTTTTTCTGCAGGCACTCCTTGTATCGTCAATCATGCTCTATTCGTATCGAAGCAAATCGAAACAAATGTACTACGCAACCTGCTATGCCATTATGATTAATTATTTCGTCGCTATTCCGTTCTACCTATTCTTCCCGATTAATGAAGTCTGGTCTTACGACCCAAATGTAAAGTTTCTGATGCTGGAAGCATTCCCGAAATTCGAGACCGAGTATCGTCCGCTGTCAGGACTAAATAACTGCTTCCCTAGTCTTCATACCTCGATCTCCACAACGCTTGCGATTATGGCTGTAAAGTCCGGCAATAAGAGATGGGCCGTTCTAGTCTGCACTTGCGCGGCGATTACAATCTTCTCCATCTTCTATCTGGGCATTCACTGGCTAATAGATATGTGCGGAGGACTAGTGCTCGCAACATTCGCTTCTGTGATTGGCATCAAGCTGGCGAATATGAACTTGCTTCGTCTGCCTGAACAACTTCCCGGCCGCTTGTTCGCACGTGCACGTGAAGAAATGAAATAAAAAAGGTTGAGCAGAATAATCTGCTCAACCTTTTCTAGTTCCTATGGACTACTCGGATTTCTCCGCTTTCTCCAGCTTCTCCGACGGAGCCGGCGCGCTCGTCAGAACGCTGCTGATCGCGCTGCGTTCGAACGTAAGCTTGACCGTATCGTTGACGCGCAGAACAACCGTATCGCTGTTCAGCTCAACAATTGTACCGTGCAAACCGCCGATCGTAGCGATCTTGTCGCCCTTCTTCAGCTGGCTCATCATCAAATTACGAGTTTTCGTCTTGCGCTGCTGCGGTCTCAGTAATAAGAAATAAAATACCGCAAACATGAGAACGAATGGGAGTACAAGCCCCCAAATGCCGCCGCCCGAGCCAGAGGCAGTTTCTGCTGCTAGATACATTCGAATTCCTCCTTTTGTTAAAATCCTCTTTCATTGTCATTGAGACCATACTTCGCGAAAAATTCGTCCCGGAAGTCAAGCAGCCGGTCCTCCATAATCGCTTGTCGTACATCCTTCATGAGCTGAATCAGGAAATGCAAGTTATGGTACGTCGTCAATCGAATACCGAACGTTTCGTCGGCCTTGATTAGATGACGGATGTACGCGCGAGAATAATTACGGCAAGTGTAACAATCGCAGTTCGGATCAAGCGGGCCAAAATCATTCTGGAACTTCGCATTGCGAATAACAAGACGACCTTCGCTTGTCATGGTTGTACCATTCCGTGCGATACGAGTTGGCAGTACGCAGTCGAACATGTCGACGCCGCGGATTGAGCCTTCAATCAATGCATCAGGCGACCCAACGCCCATAAGGTAACGCGGTTTATTAGCCGGCATAAGCGGTACGGTAACGTCCAGCATCTCATACATAAGAGGCTTGGATTCACCTACGCTTAAACCACCAATAGCATAACCCGGGAAATCCATAGCGGTCAATTGCTCCGCGCTTTGCTTGCGCAGATCCGCGTACATGCCGCCTTGAATAATGGCGAACAGCGCTTGGTCGTGCGGACGAGCATGTGCCTTCAAGCAGCGCTCTGCCCAGCGCGTTGTCCGTTCCAGCGAGTTCTTCACATATTCATAATCGGCTGGATATGGCGGACATTCGTCGAACGCCATCATAATGTCAGGTCCTAGCGCGTTCTGGATTTCCATTGCGACCTCAGGAGAGATGAACAGCTTGTCCCCGTTCAAATGTGAACGGAAGGTAACTCCCTCCTCGGTAATCTTACGCATATTCGCTAAGCTGAACACCTGGAAGCCGCCGCTATCCGTCAGAATCGGACGATCCCAATTCATAAACTTATGCAGACCGCCTGCTTGACGAACGATTTCATGGCCAGGACGAATGAACAGATGGTACGTGTTGCTCAGAATGATCTGCGCATCCATCGATTTCAATTCTTCCGGGCTCATCGTCTTCACCGTCGCCTGCGTACCAACAGGCATAAAGGTCGGTGTCTCGATCACCCCATGCGGTGTATGCACACGCCCTAAGCGTGCGCCTGACTGCTTACAAACTTTAATTAATTCGTATTTAACTGCTGCCACGAATGTCCCTCTTCCGTATCTACTAATGTATGTTAGTCGTTCTTTTCACTTAATAAATAAACATAGCGTCGCCGAAACTAAAGAACCGATAACGCTGCTCTACCGCTTGGCGGTAAGCTTCCATAATGTGCTCTCGGCCTGCTATCGCACTAACCAACATGACGAGCGTTGACTTCGGCAGGTGAAAATTCGTAAGCAGCGCATCTACCAGCCTAAACGTATAGCCCGGGAAGATGAAGATGTCCGTCCAGCCGCTGCAAGCCTGCACTTCCCCGCCCTCAAACCGCTGTGCAACACTCTCAAGCGTACGGGCAGATGTTGTGCCTACAGCTACAATACGTCCACCGTTTGCTTTGGTTTCATTCAATTGCTGCGCCGTTTCCGCTGACAATTCATAATACTCGCTGTGCATCACATGCTCTTCGACCGTATCTACACTCATCGGGCGGAATGTACCTAGGCCAACGTGCAGCGTAATGTAACCGATCCGAACCCCTTTGTTCTTCAAACGCGTGAGCATTTCCTGTGTAAAATGAAGCCCCGCCGTTGGCGCAGCGGCAGAACCCTCATGCTTCGCATATACCGTCTGGTACCTCTCGCGGTCCTCCAGCTTCTCCTTAATATAAGGAGGCAGGGGCATCTCGCCTAATCGGTCGAGCAGTTCATTGAAGATGCCCTCGTATTCGAAGCGTACAATACGGGCGCCATGGTCGCCTTCTTCTTCTACAACAGCCGTTAATAACGGGCTGCCATCCGCTGCGCTGCCGAATGCAAGCACCGTGCCTGTCTTCATCCGCTTCGCGGGCTTCGCAAGCGTTTCCCACCGATTATCGCCAAGCGCCTTCAGCAGCAACAGCTCTACCTTAGCGCCTGTATCCTGCTTCACACCCATTAACCGGGCAGGCAGCACGCGTGTATCGTTAAGAATTAACAGATCGCCTTCGCTTAGCATCTGCTCCATATCAAGGAAAGTGCCGTGACCGACCTCACCTGTTTGCTTATTAAGCGTTAAAAGGCGGGAGCCGGTTCGCTCTGCTAGAGGTGTCTGTGCAATAAGCTCTTCCGGCAGCTCAAAATCAAATAAATCTACGTTCATGATTTCCGTCCTAACTGATCAATTAACAGCTTGTCCGTTACTGTCCTTCGATCGTAATTCCATTATAGTAGTATTGCAAGATATAGACATAGTCATACCCAAGCTGTGCCAGCCCCTGTGCCCCATACTGCGATAGTCCAACACCGTGTCCGTTGCCGTATCCGACAAAACGGAACTCGGGCTCTACGGTTGCCGCACGGATCGTGCCGTCTCCGCTCAATACATAGTAATTCGAGGATGCAGCTGTTTTGCCGTTAGCACCTTCAATATAGAGCGTTCCCGACTGCTCCGGACGTTTGCCCGCGGCGCCATTCGCGCCAGCGATCTCCATGCGCGCCGTCTCGTCAATCTCGAAGCGCGTGCTTGGCAAGCCGCCCATCAGCGTCCGATAATTAACCGGCGATTTGGTAGACAGCGGCGATCCGTTGATGCGCATGCCTATGACGCGTCCCGATTCGCCGTAATCTGCTTCAAGCGTGCGAATCGCCGATGTCCAGCCCGAAGACTTCTGAAGATCATCGGACTTATAGGGACCGAGTACCCATGACATTTTGTTCGATTCGATAGACTGATCGATTAGAACAACCTGTGTGCCTTTCGCCAGCTTATCGACCAACGCAATGGAGTCATTAATGACCGGGTTCTCACGAACCTTCACGCCATCCGTGTTCGTTACAAGCACCTTGGCCCCGGCTGCATTCCTGCGCCCCGTGTCATCCAGCAGATCTTGACGGATATAGCCGACGTCGCCGCTAGGAACAACAACCCGATACCACTGCATCAGGCCCTTCTCAGCATTCTGATCCGGACTTGGCACCGACCTCAAATATGGCACCACATTGCCCCAAATTTCAGTCGCGTCCGCCGTCTGGCCGCCTGCATTGGAAGAAAACAGCGCTTCAATCGGTTTGCCATTATACATGGCGACCATACCTGCCGTCGCATTGACGGCATCTGTCGTAGATTGTTTCTCTGTACTAATGCCGCTGTATACTTGGCTGAGCTCTGTGTCATTCACATGTGCGATACCGAAGCCCATCCCTTGATATAGGGCATAGGAACGTGCTGCAACAGCCTGTGCTTTCAGCGCTTCGCTTGCCCAAGATGAAGGCATCTCGGAAGGAACGACCGAATACAAATACTGCTCGAATGGCAATTCATTGACGACAGCCATCTTGCCGTTATATGCACTGACTTCCATGGAGCCGCGGTAAGTACGTCCGCCGCGTTCCTGCAGCTTAATGCCTGTGCTGCCATCTGTCGATACCCATACCTTCGTGCCTCCTGCCGGGAACGAATAGGATGGATAAGTCTGCTTCGCTGTGCCAGAGATGGTGTTGTCGTCACGCAGAAGCAAATATGGCGCTTGGATGTCTACTTCACGAAGTGTAGGCGCACCTGCGACCTTGCTTGCAGCGGTCTTAATCGCAGCCAGCGCCGCCGAATCGGCTGCAGCACCAACCATTACCGTGTATGTACCCGCTTTGCGAAGAGCCGGATAGGCATCGATACCTGCTGCACTAAACAATTGAACAACGCTGCGTGCAGCAGACTCGCTCGAATAACTGCCGCCCTCTAAGTGAAGCGGTCCAGTAAGTGAAGCTTTAAGCGATCCCATCAATGATGCGATAGAGCTATCCTTCGTCCACTTATTCATCGCTGTCTTCGCATCTGCGGCTGTACTATAACTGCCCTCTGAAACGACATAATAGCTTTTGCCGCTCTTCGAGATCGTTGTGATCGCTGCCGAGCCGCCCAGCGCCAACAACCGCTTCGAGATCGACAACGCGGTATTGAAATCCGTCGTTTCTACCAATTTGACCTTATAATCGTCAATCGCGAAACGTACAGGATCCTTGCCTGCAGTTAGCCAATATTCAACGGCAGACGTCGTACGAATGCCAACTTTGAGCCCGCCGGTTGAGGTGAAGGTTGAAGCTGCTGTATTCAGTCGATATTTGCCTGGCGCTTCAATAAATAAGGCAACCCGAATGTTATCCAGCTTGGGAGCAGCCGCGCCCGATGAAGGAGAATCCTGCCATACAGAGATGGACATCAGCAGCGCCGCTGACACCATAACAGCAAATACCCGATTTCTGACTTTGGTTCTTCTAACAGACACGTTGTGAAACGCCTCCTTCCCTATTGCTACTGTTGCCATTCGGTGCAAAACCGAACTTTTTGAACTCTTATGATTAAGAATCGCCTGGCACCGGAATGCCAAGATGGCGATATGCCTGCGTCGTGACCACACGCCCTCGAGGTGTTCGCTGCAGCAAGCCGACCTGCATTAAGTAAGGCTCATAAACATCCTCGATCGTCTGACTCTCTTCACCGATCGTAGCTGCGATCGTATCGAGTCCCACAGGTCCTCCGCGGAATCCCTCAATCATGGCTCGAAGCATCTTATGGTCGATGGCATCAAGCCCCATCGGGTCAACGCGAAGCAGCTCCAATGCGGAACGAGCAAGATCATGCGTTATGATGCCGTCTCCACGCACCTGTGCAAAATCTCGAACACGCTTGAGCAGCCGATTGGCAATACGCGGTGTACCACGCGAGCGCAGTGCAATCTCAGTCGCCGCTTCTCCAACGATGCTGACGCCAAGAATATCGGAGGCGCGTGAAACGATAAATGCGAGTTCATCTGTCTTATAAAACTCAAGACGGCTGACGACACCGAAGCGGTCTCGAAGCGGTGCCGACAGCAAGCCAGCTCTTGTCGTTGCACCGATCAGCGTAAATGGCGGAAGATCGAGCCGGACCGACCGAGCGCTTGGCCCTTTGCCAATCATAATATCAAGCGCGAAGTCTTCCATCGCCGGATACAGCACTTCTTCTACCGACCGATTGAGCCGATGAATCTCGTCAATGAACAAGACGTCGCCTTCCTGCAAATTCGTCAGCAGCGCGGCGAGATCGCCGGGGCGCTCGATAGCAGGGCCCGATGTCGTCCTTAAGTTAACGCCAAGCTCGTTAGCGATAATGTTCGACAGCGTCGTTTTGCCAAGACCTGGCGGACCATACAGCAGCACATGATCAAGCGCTTCTTTGCGCATCTTCGCCGCTTCGATGAATACCTTCAAATTTTCTTTAACGCTTGATTGACCGATATATTCAGCCAAATAGCGGGGACGAAGACTTAATTCAACAGCCTGCTCATCCATCATCAAGTTAGCGGATATGATACGATCATCATCCATGGGTCATTCCTCCTTCCGCTTCCCTCTACCCCTTAAACAGCTGCTGAAGCGCACGCTTCATTAGTGAATCGACCGACTCATCCGGCTTGATCGATTCGCGCAGCCCTTCAAACGCTTTGTTCAGCTCAGCGCCCGTATACCCCAGCGCCTCCAGCGCCTCGCGAGCTTCCGCCCATGCGCCAACCTTCTGGTCAGCTGGCGAGCTCTCCTCGATCCATGCTGAAGCATCCGCACCGAACGCAAGCGGCGCATTACCCAGCTTATCCTTCAAATCGAGTATCATGCGCTGCGCGGTCTTCTTGCCGATGCCTGGCAGCTTGGTCAAGAAGTTGATGTTCTCCTGCTGAATAGCCGCCACGATCGCTTCCGGCTTGCTGCCAGCGAGCACGCCAAGCGCTACGCGCGGGCCAATGCCCGATACATCCAGCAGCTTGCGGAACATGGTCTGCTCATCGCGCGATGCAAAACCAAACAGCTGAATTGCATCCTCGCGGACATGATGATGAATGAACACGGTAACCGGCTCGCTCGAACGTGCGAACGCGTACGGATTCGGCGTGAACACCCGATAGCCGACATCCCGCACATCGAGCACAACGTACTCTGAATCCCAGTGGACAACTGGTCCCTTAAGAAAATCGATCATAATTTCGGCACCCCGTTCAATTTGTTCGTCAGCACGACGGAATGCGCATGACAAATAGCTACAGCAAGCGCATCGGCCACGTCATCAGGCTTCGGTACCGCGCTCAGCTTCAAGAACATGCGGACCATCTCCTGCACTTGCCGCTTCTCTGCCTTGCCATAACCGACAACGGCCTGTTTGACCTGCAGCGGCGTATACTCCGCAACGGGAAGTCCACGCTGCGCTGCCGCTAATATAATAACGCCGCGAGCCTGACCAACAGCAAAAGCCGTCGTCACGTTGCGGTTAAAAAACAGCTTCTCTACCGCAACTTCGTCCGGCTTGTATTTGTCCATCAGCGCTCCTGCCGATTCATACACCTGAATGAGGCGCGTCTCCTGCGGCGTTCCTGCCTTCGTCTCAATCGATCCGTATTGCACAGGCGTGAGCTTATGTCCTTCCTTATCTACAAATCCGAATCCCACAATCGCTATCCCGGGATCTATGCCTAGCACACGCAAATTCGTCCTCTCCCTTAAGCATCTGCAATTAACGGAAGCTTCCTCTCATTATAGCAAACTATCAGCCTAATGAGAACGCGCGTTTCTACTTGGGGGACACTTCGCGTGGGAAATGTCTTTAATATAAAAAATTGTAATGCTCATCGAGGCCGCCACTGCGTGAACAAATGTTCTTACGCTTCGAGTTTGGGATGGGGACTTTGTATGGTCGTCTAATTCATATGGACGACCACAACCGAGCCACAAGATAAAGGTCAGTTCTCATTAAGTGCAGAACATTATTAGGACTAGTAAACATTTGTCACTGTATGATTTGGCATTAAATAAGAACAGCCCCTCCGCCATATCGACAGGGGGCTGTTTGCAGCATTAAGGAGTCATCGTCTCGCGGGAGGCGTCGAGCGCAAAATCACTGAACGACGATAGAACGCTGTAGTACGTTTCTTTGTCCTCAATGCGAATGCCATTCGTCAATCGTTTGATCTCTTCCTCAGGCAGGCTGCTTTCCATAAAGTTAACATCAAGCTGGTAAAAAGTACGAACCACCTTTTCTTTCTTAGGAGGTCCGTCAAACAACGTCAGCCGGCCTGCACGATCAACACTAAATACTGCACGCTGCTTGCATGCTTCTGATAAATCACTGACCCGCTCCTCCAATACAAGCGATGGAATCGCTGCAGAGGGGGCATTCAAGCGAACGAAGGATACGGTCGGCCGCTTGGCGGCCTTAAGCGCGCGATCTGTTGGAAGCATGCCTAACGAACGATATTCCTCCCCGCACAGGTAGGTGCGGTGAATTCGAACGATCATTGGCTGTTTGATGGATAGAACCGCCTTCTCAAGCTTCTTCCATTGATCGGCAGACTGTATGCTGCCGCTGTATGAGCCTGTTGATAAACCCGGATCAGCTGCATCTGCTGGAATCACGCCTGCATTGAGACCAAACACTACCATCATCAATATGCTTCCCAACGTCCACATTGGGCGGCCATTGCGGCGAAGCTTACGTTTGAGCTGTTTCCATAGGCTGAATGCCCTCATGGCGAATATCCCCTTACATCCCTTTTTTCCGTTATTGTGGCTTAATGCAAGGGAAATATTCACACTCGCGCAAAAAGAGGCAGCGACCGCCGCTTGCGCGTACGATTGCTGCCTCTTTACCTTAATTGTTAATCCACGGCTTGCTGGTGCGTTTACGCTCTGCCGATCGTGTCGAGACACTGCGTACCGACACCTTCTTGATCGGTTTGCGTGGTGCATTCCGTTTAGCTGTTTTACCGCTGTTGACTGTATGGTTAACTTTAACGGAATCCGTTTCGGATTGCTCTTCGCCATCCGCTTCGGCGACTTCACCTTCCTCACGCTTGTTGCAGCCACAATCTTTATCCTCTGCGGCTTGCTGTACCGGCCATGTCGGATATGCACCATAAGGCCAAGCCGATTGGCCAGCTGCGAATGGATCTACTGCGCTTGGCGAGCCATAGCCATAATAGTCTGTGCCTGCACCGGCAGGCGATACAGTAGGCACGCCATAGCCATAATGGTCAAGGTTGGCTGGCGAAACGACTGGCGAACCATAACCATGCAGCTCTGGGCCGATATTCACCGGCGACACTTGAGGCGAGCCATAGCCGTAGTGCTCTGGGCCGATATTCGCTGGCGATACAAGCGGCGAGCCGTAGCCGTAATGCTCTGGGCCGATTTCCGCTGGCGACACAAGCGGCGAGCCATAGCCGTAATGCTCTGGGCCGATTTCCGCTGGCGACACTTGAGGCGAGCCGTAGCCGTAATGCTCTGGACCGATATTCGCTGGCGATACAAGCGGCGAGCCGTAGCCGTAATGCTCTGGGCCGATTTCCGTTGGCGACACTTGCGGCGAGCCGTAGCCGTAATGCTCTGGACCGATTTCCGCTGGCGACACTAGCGGCGAGCCGTAGCCGTAATGCTCTGGACCGACATTCGCTGGCGACACTAGCGGCGAGCCGTAGCCGTGATGCTCTGGACCGACATTCGCTGGCGACACTAGCGGCGAGCCGTAGCCGTGATGCTCGATATGAACCGGCGACACCTGCTCCGGCATAAGAGGCACACCGTAGACGGCACCTGCCTCAACAGCCGGTATGCCGCATTGCTGGAACAGCTGTACGTTCTGTTGATGATATTCAACATGAACGGGATACGGCTTCGGTACCGGCTTCTCTACCACAATAGGTGCTGGTACTGGAGTTGGCGCGGGCGTGGGCGCAGGGGCAGGAGCAGGCAGCGTCACGGGTGCTTCAGGCACCGCTTCAGCGATCGGACCCGTTGGTGTCTTCGCAATAGGTGCAGTCGGAGCCTTGCCCGTATTCTTTTTGCCCGGAATCATGCCCGTTGGAATTTTGCCTGCCAAGCCCTGTACGCTGTTCATAATCGACGATGGGCTCATAGAATGGCTGTTAGACTGCGAACCAGAAGATCCAAGTGCATTCATTTGGTTAACAATGCTTTCTGTATGTGTATGCGTCTTCGGAATGTTCACAATATCGCCGGTCAGCAGAACATTCGGATTTTTCAACTGCGGATTCGCCTTAATCAAGTCGTTCAGCGGGATCCCCCATGCCTTAGACAGCTTCCACAACGTATCGCCCTGCTTGACAACATGCTGATGCATAATGCCTTCACCTGCAGGCGAGCCGTTCGAGCCATGTCCGCCATGCGGGTTGGAAGGAATCTTCACCTTCTTCCCAACCTCGATGACGTCCGGATTCGTAATGCCAGGATTCAGCTTCAAAATTTCTTCAACGGATACGCCATATTTTTGTGCGAGCCAGAAAAGCGTATCGCCACTTTTGACAATATGGATTTTCACTCCCCGCAAACCTCCATTCACGGTCTATATTGCGAGCGGCGCGAGACATTCGCCCACCAATCATTACATCCTATGCGCGTAATATGCCGATGTCCCCGTCCGTTAGAAAAAAAATTTGTATGAATTTCCTGCTAGATTGCTAATCAAAAAAAGCTCCTTCGGCAAAATGCCGAAAGAGCTTCGTTCAGTGCTTACTTGTTATTCGCGGCTGCTTGATATGAAAAGCTCGGATAGCTGCCCATTACTCGAACCTGGAAGCCGATCGCCTCAATCTCCGCAATCGCGGATTGCAGCAAAATCGATTCCAGCGACATATCGATATCGATCAAGAAATAATAAGTGCCCAGCTTCTTCTTCGTCGGCCGCGACTCAATCCGCGACATATTGATCCGCCGCCAAGCCAATGCCGACAGCACTTGATGCAGACCGCCCGGATAATCCTCCTGGCTCTGTACGATAATCGTCGTCTTATGCTTGTCCGACTTCTTGCCTTCCAGCGGCTTCGGACCTATCAGGAGGAATCGCGTATAGTTGTTATCATGATCCGTCACAGACTCTTGCAGTACATCCAGCCCGTTATATTGCGCAGCCGTCTTCTGACCGATCGCAGCCCATCCGAGCCCCGGATTGTCGCGCACCATACGGATCGCTTCCGTTGTGCTGCCAACATGCTCAAGCTCTGCGTGTGGAATATGACTTTTCAGAAACTGACGGCACTGTGCCATTGCTACGGGGTGGCTCATTACTTTCACAATACGGCTGTAATCCAGCTCGCCCGCTGCTGTGCGATCCAGCTCCGACATACGGCCAATCAGATTTTGAATGGAAGGGTATACCCACTCCGCTTGAATCGGCAGATCCACCTCATCGATCAGCATGTCCGTATGCAGACTTACAGAGCCGTCAATCGTATTCTCGATCGGAATGACACTGTAGTCCGAGCGGCCTTCAGCCGTGCTTGCGAACACTTCAGCAATCAGACGATGATAATGATATTCTACACCTTCGATATTGTCCAAAATGTAACGAGCTGCATCATCAGACGTCGAGCCTTGAGGCAATACGGCCACTCTCATTATGCACGCACCTCGCTTCGAATCAGATCCATCAGCGGCGTCTTATCATGCTCATCGAGCTTCGTCCACACTGCGCCGTGCTGATACGGCGGCAGCCACATGGTCTCAGCTTCAATGCCTTCCGCTGCGAGCGTATCCAGTAGAAACCGTTCCAGCTCTGCCTTGCTGCTTGCGCTGCTGCTGCCATCGACGAACGTAATAATCGTTGGACCGGCACCACTGAGGGCAGCTCCAAGCGCTCCATGCTTAGCAGCATTCGCCAGAATGCTGCTCATGCCAGGAATCAATTGCGCACGATATGGCTGATGCAGACGATCACGCATCGCTGTGCGGATAAGATCAAGCCGTCCAGCGCTAAGCGCTGCTACAAGCAGCGAGCTGCGGCCAACGTTGAATACGGCATCCGCCATATTAAGCGTCTTCGGAAGCGCGTGGCGAGCTTTCTCTGTCGACAGCTGGAACGATGGAATGGCAACCAGCGTCTCGAGTGATGGATGCGGCTCAATTCTGACATGGTCCGCGCGTTCGCCATCCCATGCAGAGACGACGATACCGCCGAACATCGAGGCGCCTACGTTATCGGGATGGCCCTCAAGCTTCGTCGCGATCTGGAATAGTTTATCATCGCTCAGCGGCGAGCCAATCAGCGCATTCGCAGCTACCAGCGCGCCTACAATCGCGGATGCGCTGCTTCCAAGTCCCCGCGTCAGTGGAATTTCGCAGTAGAGCGAGATCGACAGCTCAGGTACCGAGACACCCGCCTCCTCGAATACAAGCTGCGCCACTTTATAGATCAGATTTGATTTATCGCTAGGAATGTCCTTCATTCCTTTGCCATACGCCGTTATGGTTGTTTCATCTGCAGCCTGCATCTCAATCCATTCGAACAATGATAGCGCCATTCCTAGCGTGTCAAAGCCCGGTCCTAGATTCGCAGTGCTTGCCGGAACTTTAACGAGAATTCGTGGTCCGTACATGTGTCCCCTCTTTTCAGCTTGTTCAATCAGCATAGGATCATAATATAAAAACCGGCACGCCGCCAATTGGCAACGCCCGGTTGTAAAATTCGCCTGCGTTCTAGCCTTCGACGCGGTAAACGCTCTTCACTTGCCGAATGACATCGAGCGATTGGAAGGCGCCCAGCACTTGATTCATTGCAGCTTTATTCGCATCATGAGTAATAACGATAATTTCTGCTTCAGGATTGTGCGGATTCGGCTGTTGAAGCACCGATTGCAAGCTTACCTCATGCTCGGCAAATACTTGCGTGATGCGCGCCAATACGCCGGCACGATCATCCACATGAAGCAGCAGGAAGTATTTGGACGAGATCTGCTCATCGGTTTTGAGCTTTTTCTCTTTGTAAGCCATAACGCCCTGCTTGCCGTTCACGCCGAGCTTCAAATTCTTCACAACTGCAACCAAGTCGGCAACAACAGAAGTCGCTGTTGGCAGTTCACCTGCGCCTGCACCGTAGAACATCGTCTCGCCTACCGCTTCGCCATAGACGTAGACGGCGTTAAATACGCCGTTAACCGATGCGATCGGATGGCTGAGCTTCACCATCGTCGGCTGGACGCTGACGCTAATATAGTCGTCTTGACGCTCTGCGATGCCGAGCAGCTTGAGCTCATAGCCCAGACGTTTCGCATAGGCGATATCCTCTTGGCTAACCGACGAGATTCCTTTGACGCTGACATCCTCAAGCGCAACGTTCGCACGGAAGCCAAGCGTCGATAGAATCGTCATTTTGCGAGCGGCATCAAGTCCTTCTACATCCGAGGTCGGGTCCGCTTCCGCATAGCCGAGCTGCTGCGCTTCCTTCAAGACTTCATCATAAGAAGCGCCTTCCTTGCTCATCTTCGTCAGGATGTAGTTCGTCGTACCGTTCACAATCCCCATAATCTTCGTGATCCGATCGGAGGAGAAGCCCTCGATCAGCGTACGAATAATCGGGATACCGCCCGCAACGCTTGCTTCATAGAGGACGTCGCATTCGTTCGCACTTGCTGCAGCAATAATCTCCGGCCCGTGCAGCGCCATCAGATCTTTGTTTGCCGTTACGACATGCTTCCCGCGTGACAGCGCTTCGAGGATGTACTGCTTCGTGTCTGCAATGCCGCCCATCACTTCAACGACAACATCGATCTCCGGATCCCGGATAATGTCCCATGGATCTTCCGTTAGTTTATCCGCATCGATATGCAGCGCACGCTGCTTCGATTTATTTTGTACAAGAATCTTCTCAATTACAATCGACGAGCCTACTTGGCTCTTCAAATCCTCTTGATGTCCCTCTACGATCCGCACAACGCCCGTTCCAACCGTTCCGAGTCCAAGCAAGCCTACTTTTACTGGTTTCATGCGTTACCTCCAACAACCGTTGATATGCCACAAAAGAATATAATCATTTATCAACTAAACCTTCTCATCCTTGCCCGATGACAGACGCTTTGCGGACGCCATCCAATCGGCGAATTCGCTCAAGCATCTCTGTTAGTTCCTCTGTCATATAAGAAGTATCAACCGATATGACGACATTGGCAAGCCCTTGAAGAGGAATGCTCTGATTGATCGTCAGCACATTGCCTTCAATTCCAGCAACAAGGCCAAGCACCTTCGACAAAATACCAGAGCGGTGCTCCAATTCCATCGATATCGTTACGATCCGCTCTCGATCCAGCTCACTCAGCGGAAATACGCCATCCTTGTATTTGTAGAATGCGCTTCGGCTGAGCCCTACCCGCTCCACAGCCTCGTGTACGGTAGCCGCTTCGCCCCGCTTCAGCATGTCCTTCACTTGTATGGTCTTTATGATCGCTTCCGGTAATATGTCCTCCCTGACGACATAATAACGTCCTGTCATTCATCGTCCTCCTGAAAAAGACAACTGTACACCTATAGCGGACATTATACGTGAATTTGGGTATAACGGCAATAGGCAATTAGGGGCGTGGCCCCTAATGACCCCGATATATAATTTTTTAAGTTATAAATTCTTCTTAACTGAAGTGCTCTACCACCCAAACCCTCCCTGCAAGGGAGGGCCCCAAAGGTCGTAAGCTTATGCTCCCGATGTGGTTTCCTTGCGGAAACCTTTACCTCTGGACTCCTCACAAGGACGCGGCTTTGACTACTTGAGAACGTGCCGCCGCTCTTGCCGCTCCCAGCGGCAAAGCTTTTGTTCGATGGGTCTAGATACGGTACATCGTTCGCACTGTTGTTCGTTCGCGTCCAACTGTCACCGCCCATTGATGCGACATACGATTAGATACGGTTTGTACGGTTTGTTGGTGCATTTGCGGGTTACAGCTTAGTTGCGAACAACAAGTCTCCAAAATAAAAAAGACGGGTTGCCCCGTCTTTTGGTTTGCTTAGAAAACATAGTCGCTGCCTTCGAAGAATTCGAATTGGTAGTGGCCGATGCGGCAAATGTCGCCGTCCTTAGCGCCGATCTTGCGCAGCTCTTTGTCGACGCCGAGGTTGCGAAGAATACGTGCGAAACGCATGACTGCATCGTACGAATTCAAGTTCGTACGTCTCATGAGGCGCTCGATGCCCTCGCTCTCCACAACGAAAATCTCGTCCTCGCGGAATACGCGGAATTTGATTTGATCGCGTTCCTCGAACTTGTACACCTTACGTTCAGCCAGCTCGCTTACTTCCTCGATCAGCGGCTGCTCCGGCACCGTCTCCAGCACATCGGCCGCGCGGTACAGCAGCTCTTGAACGCCTTGACGCGTCAGCGATGACATTGGCATAATCTCATACTTATCGCCGTCCGGAACTTCCGCTAGCTGCTCCTTGAACAATGCCAATTGTTCTTCAGCGCCTGGCATGTCCATTTTGTTCGCGGCAATAATCTGCGGCCGAGTGCTAAGCTTCTCATTATACTGACGAAGCTCTGCATTGATCTTCATCCAGTCGTCGAACGGGTCGCGGCCTTCGGTCGCAGCCATATCAATGACATGAATAATGATCCGTGTCCGCTCGACGTGACGCAGAAATTCGTGACCTAGACCAACGCCTTCACTTGCGCCTTCGATCAGACCCGGCAGATCCGCCATTACGAAGTTGCGGCCATCCCCCACATCAACGACGCCCAGATTCGGCGTAATCGTCGTGAAGTGATAGGCGCCAATCTTCGGCTTCGCACCCGATACGACAGACAGCAGCGTTGATTTGCCTACGCTTGGGAATCCGACGAGGCCAACGTCTGCCATGACCTTCAGCTCAAGCACAACCCAGCGCTCTTCGCCCTCTTCGCCATTCTCAGAAATGTCTGGAGCCGGATTGTTCGCCGTTGCGAACCGCATATTACCGCGTCCGCCGCGTCCGCCGCGCGCGATAATAACCTCTTGACCCTGACGCGTCATATCCGCAATAATCTCCTGCGTATCGTCGTCAACGACAACTGTTCCTGGCGGAACTCGTACGATCATATCGTCCGCGTTCGCACCATGCATGCCTTTGACTTTACCCCGCTCTCCCGGCTTCGCCTTGAAGTGCTTCTGGTAACGGAAGTCTACAAGTGTCCGAAGGCCTTCATCAACGCGAAAAATAACGTTGCCGCCGCGCCCTCCGTCACCACCTGCCGGACCACCGTTCGGAACATACAGCTCACGCCGGTACGATACGATACCGTTACCGCCGTCTCCGCCTTTTACAAAAATCTTCGTTTTATCTACAAACATGTTGCTCTGGCCTCCGTTCAGCCACGCAATTCAGCCTTGAGCAGCAGCTCACCAGGAGACTGCTCCGAACCGATTGGCTGCAGCGGCGAGTTTTTCAACCGCTGTTTTATTTTGTGCATCGAACTGTCGATGTCATTCCATTCTCCATCATAGCACAAGGCAGCATAGAGCGCCTTGTCATCGCGCGACAGCCGCAGCGTGAAGGGAGCAGCATCACCTGAGCTAGGCTTTACGCCGCTGCGATAAATATTCATAAGATCGATGAGTGCGGCCGCAACAGCCTCTTTATCGATTGGAATCTCTTCGATGTCTAGATCGCCATCGATGTCCACGATCAGCTGCAGCGAATTCGTCATCGTTCGGAACGATTGCAGATACATGACCAGCGCCGGTACGCCCAGCTTTGCAATTCGGCTCTCTACCGCCATACGATCACGAACTCGTTCCACGTATTGAACAACTCGTTCCTGCTTGTTCATTCGAATGTAGCCGTACAGCACCTGCAGTTCATTCATCCAATCATGACGATGATGGTTCAGCGTACGAATAGCAGCCGTCTGAATCGCGCGTTCGATCGTGCTCTGACGCCTGCGATATTCCTTCCGCTCGAGTCGAATCCATACGACAAGCACCATCACGGACCATGCGACGAAAGTCAATAGCGGCCACCACGCCTCGTCCCAAATGAATAAACAAGCGATAGGGAGCAGCAGCGAAGCCGATACGTAAAGTTTTGCCGATCCGATCCGATTCATTCGCGATAAACCCACCTTTATATGTAGAGCGGTATATGCATTATAAGTACGGATGACGTTACGCTTATTAAATCTGAAAAACCCGGCCTGTGACTTCAGGCCGGGCACTTGTTGAAACGATATTATTCGACCGCTGCAGCAACAGCAGCTGCTTCAGCAACAGGGTATACGCTAACTTTCTTGCGATCGCGACCCCAACGTTCGAATTTAACGACGCCTTCGACCAGTGCGAACAGCGTGTCGTCTTTACCGATGCCTACGTTGTTACCTGGGTGAATTTTCGTTCCGCGTTGACGGAAGAGAATGCTGCCCGCAGTAACTTGTTGGCCGTCTGCACGTTTAGCGCCCAGACGCTTCGAGTGGCTATCGCGTCCGTTCTTCGTCGAGCCTACGCCCTTCTTGGATGCGAATAACTGAAGATCCAATTTCAACATGGTGGTTTCCCTCCTTTATTGTACGAATTGCTCTTGAATGGCAACATACTTCCCGTACGATTGCCGTATCGAATCGATCATGACCGCCATACCTTCAAGCAACAGCTGCACCCGTTCATCGGCGGAAGCATCATTCTGAGCCGGGATATCCGAACTCACGAAGCCGTTCCGCATCGACGCCGGCAGCGTTACGCCTGCAACTGCCTCTATCGCATTGACCGTTCCAACGGTAACTGCAGAAACGCCCGCACAGACAATGTCTTGACCGTGCTTCGCGTAATGCGCATGTCCGGAAACTTCGAACGATACGATACGACGGTCAGTGGCGTTCCGCACGATTGTGACCGTAATCATCGATCAAATCCAATTACGCTTGGATTTTTTCAATCGTCACTTTCGTGTACGGTTGACGGTGGCCTTGTTTACGACGGTAGTTTTTCTTCGCTTTGTATTTGTAAACGATGATTTTTTTACCGCGGCCTTGCTTCTCGACTTTAGCAGATACAGATGCTCCGGCTACAACCGGTGTTCCTGCAACGAGTGCGTCGCCTTTGGATACGGCAAGAACGCGATCGAAAGTAATGCTTTCGCCTGCGCCAGCCTCGAGTTTCTCGATGTAAAGAACATCGCCCTCTTGAACTTTGTATTGCTTGCCGCCCGTTTCAATAATTGCGTACATGGATGGTGCACCTCCTTATTAGTGAAGACTCGCCTGATGGCAGGTGGCATGCGCAGGAGCGCCTGCACTTGTTGAACCTGATCGGAGCGGTACCTTGTGTATGACAAGCATATGCAAAACATACACCCGACTAGTATAGCATGCCCATTAGACGAATTCAACGTTTTTCATACAAAAGTCCACGTCCACCGCAGCTGCCACATGTTGTAATCGCGGAAGGCAGCGACTTCAGACGTGATTTTTTGCGTGTGATCTCCAGCAGACCAAGCCTTGTCCAGCCTACAACCGTGCAGCGGCTGCGGTCCATGCGCGTCAGCGCCTCCAACTGCTGCGAGATGCGCTGGCGGTTGGCCTCGATCTCCATATCTATGAAATCAACAATAATGATGCCGCCCGTATCTCGGATGCGCAGCAGTCTGGCAATAAGCTCGGCTGCTTCCGCATTCGTTCGAAACATCGTTTCCTCAAGATTGTCGCTGCCGATAAACCGGCCCGTATTCACATCGATAACCGTCAGCGCTTCTGTCTCGTCCCACACAATATAGCCGCCGCTTGCAAGCTGAATCGTGCGGGAGAGCGCCTCCTCCGCCTGACGGCTGATGCCGAACTGTTCGAATAGATCGCCTTCCGTTTCGTGGCATCGCACCAGATTGGTTCTGCCTGGCGCCATCGTGCTCACAAGAGAGCATACCTGCTCATACAGCTGCTGATCGCTTACAAGCACTTCATCAATATCGGCTGCCAGCATATCGCGGACAACCCGATGCACGAGCCCTGCCTCCAGATGGAGCACCGCTGGCGCTTTCTTGTTCACTGCTTGTCCAGCAATCGCCTGCCACAATTCACGAAGCATGGCTGCGTCATCAGCAAGCGCCTCATCCGGCACTCCGTTTGCTGCTGTACGCATAATGACGCCTTCTTCAGGCTGCCGAATCCGCTCGCCTGCAATTCGGAGCCGCTCGCGTTCCTGCTCGTCGTCAATTTTGCGGGATACGCCCACATATGCCGCCTCTGGCATATAAACCAGCCACCGGCCCGGGAGCGAAATATGCGTTGTGACACGCGCACCCTTCCCGCCGCCGGGCTCTCTTACAACTTGCACGACCAGCTCTTGTCCCGGCCGCAGCACATCGCGAATGGACGGCTTGTCGGCTGCTTGCTTCTCCCTCTTCTCCAGGTTCGGATGCAGCACATCGTCGATATAAAGAAATGCATTTTTGGACAAGCCGATATCAAGAAAAGCCGCCTGCATGCCAGGCAGCACATTCATTACTTTGCCTTTATAAATATTGCCCAGTACCGCTCCAGGCTGCATTCGCCCCGGCTGCTCTGGATCATGAAGCTGTGAGGCGTAATCGACCAGAATCCCGTTATCGAGCACCGCTGCATAGAGACCATCCATGCTGCTATGCATAAGCAATTGCTTCAATTGTCGCCACCTGCCCGTCCGAATCGTTAACGTCAGGACGATTATAGCATGAACGAATGGACGGTTAAATGATCAGTTCCGCTACGGGCCGATTCGGGTTGGCCGACGCAAAAAAACTGTGCAGCAGCTCATTTTCCGGCAAAATACCCAGCAGCTCACCTCGCGCTGTTGTTACATAGACGAGATGAACCGCATCTCGATGAAAATATTTGAGGACCGCATGCAGCGCTGTTTCAGGCCTTACAATGATTGGCGCTGCGCGGGCGCCGCGGTTCATATGTTTGCTGGCATACCGCTCGCGGTTCATGAGGAAGCGGATGAAAAGAAACGGCATATGGCGCCGCTGCGTCCAGTTCGTAGCCAGCAGGAAAATGGCGATCGTCAGCACATTAAGCTGGATGCCGCCGCCGTGCCACAGCTGCTGAATGAATGCCGAAACGGCCAATATTAGGCTGAGCGCTATACTGATACGGATCGTCCACGCGAGCGCTAGGTGATAGGTCATAAGACGGCACAGAAGGCATTGAAACAGCTTGCCGCCGTCCAGCGGATGAATGGGAATCATATTGAACAGCGCAATGAGCATATTGGCTTCCACCAGCTCGTTCGCCCATGCGGGATCTCCGATTCCCATCTGTCCTATGCCCCAAGCCAGCGCCGCCATCCAAACGTTCTGTAGCGGTCCCGCGAGTGCAACAATCGCTTCCTCCCGCGTTGGCATACCGCCCGCTTCCTCTGTCTCTGCAACGCCTCCGAATGGAAGCAGCTTCACCTCTCGTATATGCCAGCCGAATGATCGCGCAGCTATTACATGCCCCAGCTCATGTACAAAAACGAGAATGAATAAGGTGATAAGCTCTGCGAATCGGCCTGCCGCAGCGGACAGCAGCATAACAATAACGAAGAGCGGATGAACGCTCCATACGATGCCGCGAAATTTAATCAAGCGGGATCACGTCGGTCGGGTCAATATAACGTCCATTCTCTTTGACAGCAAAATACAAAATGCCAGAATCGCTGCCGCTGTCATTCGCGAGCTTGCCGATAATATCGCCCGCTTCCACCCAATCATCCTTGCTGACGTCTGCGACAGCCAACTGTCCATACTGCGTCTGCCGGCCGTCCGCATGCTGAATAACGACGGTCTGGCCTTTGCCTGCATTCTCCGTGACGAGCACGACTTGTCCGGTTTCAGCCGCTGCGACGGAGCTGCCCGGATCTCCTGCCAGCTCGATGCCGCCAAGCGACTCCGCGAACGATTTGATTAAAGTCGACTTCGGGAGCGGCGAAACGATCGGCAAAGTGCTGTGCGGAGCGCCATCTACAGCTGTAGCCTGCCCTTTATTGTCGCCGAACAGCGGAATAAATGCAGGCGAGCCAGCAAATGTTCGGTCGTACCACGCTTCCACGGTTTGAAAATCAAACTCGTCCGTCAGCGCTGCCGTCACAATCAACTGGCCTCGTTCTGCTATATTGCCACTTAGCTGGAACAACCCCCATATAACACCGAACAGTACCGCACTCGCAGCAATTTGCAGCCGCAGCTGGCGTAAGAAGCGAGATCCGCCGCCATCGCCAGGGCTGATCGGAGGATATTCCGAGGCAAGGGTGCCATAGTCCGACCCTGTTCGGTTCATCCCAAGCCATGGCGCCGAGCTTGATTTCCACAGCTTCTCCGGATCCTGCTCGACTGGATAAGGACCATCGGATACAACTGGATCGCCTCGTTTAACCAGCATTGGCGGACGGCTGTTCACGACATCGCCCGGCGGAAGCGATCCTTCCTCCATCAGCGGCCTCGCTGGCGGTATCGCTTGCTTCGACGGCAGCGGTGGATAAACCGGGGGCTCTGCGAAAGCTGAAGACACGGTTTGTCCGTTTTGTTCCACTCCTTCCATTCGTTCATCCACCTGCATTTGAAGCTGATTCTGCTCTATGATTTGGCGGATTCGCTGCTTCTGCCTCTCTCGAATCCTCTCGTTCATCGCTATCGCCCTCCTTCACTTGTCCTATATGTATGAATAAGGGTAGACAACTATGAACGGTGCATGATTCACATGCGGCGCAAAATAGCTGCAAATAAATTCTTCCATGAAATTCGAAGCCCTGTGAACAAAATAAGCCGACCTCGTACCAGCTGAGAAACCAGTCCAGCTGCCGCAAGGTCGGCTTTTTCTTTTGCCCCCTAACTTCAAACTATCCATTGACACGATTGATCGGCTTGCCTGCTTGATACTGAGCCAGATTGTTCGCCGCCATCGCCATTAGCCGCTGTCTGGCTTCGAACGTAGCCCAGCCAATGTGCGGCGTGATCAGGCAGTTCTTTGCCCCGATAAGCGGATTGCCGACGGAAGGCGGTTCGACCGACAGCACATCAACAGCAGCCCCTGCAAGACGCCCCTCATTAAGCGCTGCTGCAAGCTCCTCCTCTGCGATATGTCCGCCGCGGGCCGTATTAATCAAATAAGCGCTGGGCTTCATTAAGCTAATCGTTTCGTTGTTTATCAGACGCTGAGTTTGCTCGGTTAATGGGCAGTGCAGCGTTACATAGTCTGATGCCGACAGCAGCTGTTCCAGAGAAGTGAATGTCACCGATTCAAGACCAGCAATCTGCTTCTCTGTCCTGCTGTTTACGAGCACCTTCATGCCCAAAGCAAGCGCGATGCGTGCGACCTGCTGGCCAATTTGCCCATAGCCAATAATGCCAATCGACTTTCCTGCCAGCTCGACCATCGGGTAATTGGCAAACATGAAATGCTCGCTTCGGCTCCATTGCCCTTCCTTCACCGCATCGCTATGGCGTTGTACATGATGACAATGCTCCAGTACATAAGCAAACACAAGCTGAGCGACTGACATCGTACTGTAGTCCGGAATATTCGTTACCGTTATCCCATGCTCAGCAGCGGACGACAGATCGATAATATTGCAGCCTGTCGCCAATACACCGATATATCGCAATTTCGGGAGCGAAGCGATAATATCCGCATTGAGCGGCGTCTTGTTTGTAAGAATAACATCGGCCTCTTGCGCACGTTCAACGACAAGCGACGGCTCCGTTCGGTCATATACGGTTACTAGTCCCAATGCTTCGAATGCAGCCCAGCTCAAATCGCCAGGATTAAGCGTATAACCATCCAGCACTACGATATTCATTTGATCTTCTCCTTCTCCTTCGCCTAACGCTCACGCAGCGTCTTATTGATCCATAGAAAAAGGACGACCTTTGAGCAATCAAAAGTCGTCCCTAACCCTCATTAGCGTTATTTAAGTGTCCAGCTCATACTTTTCCTGATGCATCTTAATGCTGAGCACAAGTCCGACACAAAGCATATTAAGCAGCAGCGATGTACCGCCATAGCTGACAAACGGAAGCGTAATACCGGTAATTGGCATCAGTCCGATCATCATCCCGATGTTCTCAAAGATTTGGAACACGAACATCGAAACAATACCGATAATCATGAACGACCCCCGTTTGTCATAACACTGGAAGGCAATGATGATCATCCGATAGATCAATAAGAAGTATAGGAGCAGCAGTACAGCTCCTCCCTGGAAGCCAAACTCCTCGCCGACGACGACAAAGATGGAATCGGAATAAGGATACGAGATGAAGGCATTATTCTTAGAATCGCCCTGCATGTATCCATCGCCGGACAGCCCGCCCGAACCAATTGCAATCTTCGCCTTAGTCGCCTGGTACACTTCTCTCTCTGAGGCATTGCCCGGATTCATAAATCCGTTGATCCGCTCATACCAGTGAAGCTTGTCATGATCGATCATATACGTCTTAATCTCATCGTTATACGTATTAAACAATGTACCGAAGATGAGCAAGAAGCCTATGACAGCAGTCACGCCTATCATGACATGCGTATATTTGACATTACCGATCCAGAGCATCCCGAGAACGATAATGATATAGATGATGGCGTTACCCAGGTCGGGCTGCATCATGACCAATAAGAACGGCACAATGGAGAAAACAGCAATCGGCAGCACATCACTTGTCAAGTTCAGCGACTCCCCTTGGCGTCTGCCCATCAGGTGCGCAATCCCAATAATCAAGACGATCTTAACCATCTCCGCAGGCTGGAAATTCAGTCCGCCCAGTTGGAACCAAGCTCGCGCACCATTAATTTCCGCACCGAGGAAGAAAACGAGCACGAGCAGAACTAGACCGAGTCCATACCATATGAGCCAACCTTTGAGCAGCAGCCGATAGTCAATCATCGAAATAATGAAAACAACGCTGATTCCAACGCAATAAAAGAGAACCGTCTTTGTATCATAAGTGGCATATTTGGGATCATACGAGGTGGCGCTGTGTACGATCAGCGTACTGATGCACATAAAAACAAGCAGCATCAGTATAATGCCCCAGTCCATTTTCTTGAGTTTATTGATCACCGCAAGCTCATCCTATTCCCAGAAACTTGCGGAAACGCTTGAACATGCCAGCTGATTTCTCATCTAGCGGCATTAGCGGTACCATATCACCCAGAATGCGACGAGCAATGTTACGGTACGCAATCGCTGCACGCGAGGATGGATCCATAACCGTTGGTTCTCCCGCATTCGCAGACTTGATCACTTTCTCATCATCGGGCACGATGCCGAGCAAGTCAATCGCAAGCACTTGGCAAACCTCATCGATTTCAAGCATATCCCCAGTCTTCAGCATGGCAGGCCGAATCCGATTAATGACCAGCTTAGCCGTAATTTGCGATTGCTCCAGCAGTCCAATGACACGGTCAGCATCCCGAACCGCCGCGTTCTCTGGCGTTGTGACGACGATTGCACGGTCAGCGCCGGCTACCGCATTGCGGAAGCCTTGTTCAATGCCAGCAGGGCAATCGATGATGACGAAATCGAACTCTTTCTTAAGCTCCAGCACAATATCGCGAACTTGTTCCGGCGATACATCATGTTTATCTTTGGTTTGCGCTGCAGGAAGCATATACAGCTCTTCGAACCGTTTGTCCTTCACAAGCGCTTGCTGCAGACGGCAGCGGCCTTCCGCCACATCAACAAGATCGTATACGATCCGGTTCTCAAGTCCCATCACGACATCCAAGTTGCGAAGACCGATATCGGTATCGACCATGCACACTTTTTTGCCAAGCAGCGCAAGCGCCGTTCCTACATTCGCGGACGTCGTCGTTTTGCCAACGCCGCCTTTACCTGAAGTTACGACTATCGCATCTCCCATAATCTCTACACTCCTTTATACACGAGCGGTTCTCTTCTCATACGGAACAATTGAGTCGTCTTATCGACCTGCATAACGCCTTCCTGGAGGAAAGCATATTCCATCGCAGCATCGCCGGTGAGCCATTCTTCCGGCGGACGGCTTATGACGTCGGCGATTCGCAATTGAGTCGGTTTGAGCAGCGACGCTGCAATAATGACGTCCATCCTGCCTTCCGAGCCCGCATGCGCCATACCTGCAAGTGTCCCCATCACATATATATCGCCTGTACAAACAATCGAACCGCCAGGATGCAAGTCGCCTAGCAGCAGCAGACTGCCTTCGTGCGTGACCACCTGTCCAGATCGAATGATACCTGACATTACCTTAAGCTCCTGCTGATTGCTGCCCATCAGCGACTGAAGCTCCGAATCGCTCTGGATGGACTGGACAAGCAGGTTTCCCTGCTGCCTCAGCACGGACTTGATTTGTTCCTTCTCATCATCCGTCGTCTCACGGCTGCCTAGCTTAACGTTGACATGCATGAGCGGGCCGGTTAACAACTGTTGGTGTGTTTTCTCCAACTTATAGTGCAGCTCGTCGAGCAATGCCGAAAATTCGCAGCGATCGTCGAGAATGAACACGAGACCATCTTTCACACCTTTGATCGTAATATGTTGTTTATCGGTCAACGTTCGTCCCTCCCATGATCTATTTCTTTTCTTTTCGACATGCCCCGAATCCTGCCAAGCATCCGTTATTCTTCTTCTTTTTCCGGCTGGCGTACAGGAATAGCGCTCTGCACCCAACGTCGTGCCGGTACATAGACAGCCAATGCAAAGCCTAGCTGAAGGAAGGTGCTCAGCAGCATATGATCAACTACAGCATAAGCAAGCGACTCCCGCGTAAACCAGAACACACGATAAACGGCAAAAATAATAATTTCATAAAGCATGCAGCAAACCGCGATCGTGAACAATGCGGTCATCATCGTAACCTTCCGCTTCTCGAGAAGGAGTCCCGTTACATAGCCAATGAGGCCCATAGCGAATGTATGAAGACCAAGCAGACTGCCATAGAAGACCACATCCTGCAGCAGGCCGAACAATAAGCCAAGCATTAACGCCTTATGCCTCGTACCATACATGGCTGCATATAGCACGAACACGAGTGTGAAATGCGGATACAGCCGTCCGGCTAGCGAGGTTGGGATGAACCATGGCACCAGTGTGCTCTCGATTACAAAAAGCAAAAACATGACGACGCCTAATCGACCGATCGTCATGGTGTACCGCCCTCATAGTCCGACATCTTCACAACGAACACTTCCGTCAGTCGGTTGAAATCAGCCAGTGGCTTAACGGAAGCTACCTTCGTTAAGCCGAAGTCTCCTGCTTGCGGAGTCGTCTCAACCGTTCCGACCACGAGTCCACGAGGAAATACGCGGCCAAGCCCCGATGTAATAACAGTATCGCCAACGATCATCGGATCGTTCTCCGGAATACGGCTCATCTCGAAGCGTCCATTTTCTTGATCGTATGTGGCGATAATGCCGAATGATTCATTCTCCCTGCCAAGAACCGTAACCGAAATAGACTTCGAGTTCGGCGACTTCTCATCAAGCGACGTAATAGGCTCAACATTCGAGGAGAAGGCGGACACTTTGGATATGATGCCGATCAAGCCGTCTACGGTTACAACCGCCATATTCTCTTTGATGCCGTTCTCAGAGCCAAGGTCAATCTTAATCGTTGGATTGTAAGGATCAGAGCTGACCGACACCACTTGTGCGATCAAATATTCATAATCATTCAGCTTGCGCTGACGCTCTGTAAACTTAAGATCTTTTTCCAATTGCGCATTCTGCTTCTCAATCACGTTGTACTTGATTTTGTCTCTCGCATAAGCAGCGGCAGTCGTTCGAAGCTGTTCATTCTCTTCTTGCAGGGATCGGATGTTTCTAATATCCTCAAAGAAGCCCGCTATATAGCCAGCGGGCTTGTACAACCATTGCTGCACATAGGCGACAGAGTCATTTACAAACTTCTCAGGCGCCGACAACTGACGGTCACGCAATGAGAACCCGATCACTGCGATGAACAGGATCAATCCGATCATGAGGAAGAACAACCGCTTGTTTCTCATCAGATTAAACAGTCCAATCACCGCCGATTAAGTTAACTTGAAATGAATAATAGAAATATCGAAGCCTAGCACAGGCTAAGCCATGCTAGACGGTTGAACGCTTAACGCTTCGAACGGGAGCCCGACGCCCGGTTCTTGAATAGATGAATATTATCAAGCGCGCGGCCCGTACCGATCGCTACGCAATCGAGCGGATTCTCAGCAACAATGACAGGCATCCCCGTCTCGCGAGCCAGCAGCTTATCGAGGCTGCGGAGCAGAGCGCCGCCGCCCGTCAGGACGATACCGCGGTCCATAATATCAGCGGACAACTCTGGCGGGCACTTCTCCAGTGTAATCTTAACCGCCTCAACGATGGAATTAACCGTATCCGTCAACGCATCCGTCATTTCGTCCGATGTAATCGGCAGCGTCTTCGGCAGACCCGATACGAGATCGCGTCCACGAATTTCGATCGTTTCCGTCTTCTCGAGCGGGAGCGCCGAGCCAATCTCCATCTTCAGCTGCTCAGCTGTCCGTTCGCCGATCATCAGATTGTATTGACGCTTAATATATTGAATAATCGCTTCGTCCATCTCGTCGCCAGCAACTCGAATCGACCGGCTCGTAACGATACCGCCCAGCGAAATAACAGCAACCTCTGTCGTGCCGCCGCCGATGTCTACAACCATGCTGCCAGTCGGCTCCCAGACTGGGAGATCCGCACCGATTGCTGCCGCGAACGGCTCTTCAATCGTATAGGCCTCCTTAGCGCCTGCCTGCTTGGTTGCATCCTCTACTGCGCGCTTCTCAACGGCTGTAATGCCGGATGGCACGCATACCATCACGTTCGGATGGCGCGGGAACAACGCACGCTGCTTCTGTGCCTGCCGGATGAAATGCTTGATCATCGTAGCAGTTGTCTCAAAGTCAGCAATAACGCCATCCTTCATCGGACGGATTGCACGAATATTGCCAGGCGTTCTGCCGATCATTTTCTTAGCTTGCTCACCAACTGCAGTAATAGACTTTGTATCGGTATGCAGGGCCACCACCGACGGCTCCCTGACGACTATTCCTTTTCCTCGCGCATAGACCAAAGTATTCGCAGTACCAAGGTCAATTCCTAAATCTCTTGATCCACCAAACATAACTGTAAAGCTCCCTTCTCTTCATACGACAATCCTTATTATTATATTACAACAAACCCCGCTCCTTCAAACTAACATACTTTCCATCTCCGATAATCAGATGGTCCAGCACATCAATTCCAACGAGCTCTCCAGCTTCACGCAAGCGCCTCGTCAATGCGATATCCTCGGGGCTTGGGGTCGGGTCTCCGCTCGGGTGATTATGCGCGCATATAATCGATGCACTCCCGCGCTTGATCGCCTCACGGAACACTTCTCGCGGATGTACAAGCGATGCGTTAAGCGTGCCGACAGACAACGTTTCTCGCGCAACAACCTGGTTCTTCGTATTCAGAAATAAACACATAAAGTGCTCGACCGTTTGATAACGAAGCTCTTCCATAATGAGGTCCGATGCATCTGCTGGCCGCTTTATGACAGGACGATCGCCGAACCTTGCGGCCGCCATTCGTCTGCCAAGCTCGATCCCTGCTTTCAGTTGAAGAGCCTTAGCAGGTCCAACTCCCCGGACGCTCATCAGCTGCTCCAAGCTGGCATCCACCAAATATCGAAGTCCGCCGCATTTCTTCAGAATATTGTTGGCAAGCTCCATAACCGATTCCTGACTTGTACCGGTCCGCAGCAAAATCGCCAGCAGTTCCGCGTGACTAAGCGCTTCAGCCCCATGTGCCATCATGCGTTCTCTAGGTCGTTCTTCAAGGGGAACATCGCGCAGTAATTGAACCTTCGCTTCCATGTTCCGATCCTCCCAAGCAGCATTGACAAGCCTATGTTCATTATGGGCCAGCATCAGCCCTTCTTCGTATCCATCAATAAACATTGACGCCGAATGGCTCCAGCATGTCTGCCAGGAGCGACAACGGCAGTCCGACCACGTTGAAATAACAGCCGTCAATCCGTTCCACAATCGTTGATCCAAGTCCTTGAATGCCATAGCTTCCGGCCTTATCCATCGGCTCGCCAGTTGCGACATATCGCTCGACACGCTCTTGGGACAACGGCTTCATCCACACTTGTGTGCGGCGATGCCGAACAACGGTTGTTCCGTCCTGTGCGTCAATGCAAGCAACCCCTGTGTACACATCGTGGCTTCGCCCCTGCAGACGCGTCAGAGCAGCAACCGCATCCTGCTGGTCGACTGGCTTGCCAAGCACTTCCCCATCTAATACGACAATTGTGTCTGCACCAATAACGAGCGAAGGCTTGTCCGATCCTTCAGCGGCTAACTGCGCCGCTGCCGCTGCTGCCTTGCGCTGCGCAAGCTTCTCAACGACCTCGGCGGGCGACCATGATGGTTCAATGGATTCATCCGCATCCGTCGATAAAATACGAACCGGCAAGGACAGGTCGAGAGATGCGACCAGTTCCTGCCGGCGCGGAGATGAAGATGCCAGCACAAGCTGACATAACTTATTCGATTGTAACTCCTTACCGAATGCTGCCACCGTTATGGCACTTCCTCTCTACCCTTACCAAGTAACACTTAACGTTTATTCGTTAACCCGTTCTATAACTTCCTAAACAGCCAAATCGCCAAAACAAGACACAAAATGCTAAGCAGGCTCAGCTCAAGCCGCATCGTCAGGTCATAACTGAGCACATACAAATCTGCGTCTGGCGACCACTTGATCGTTGTTGTATCGGTCAGAAAAGACAGCGCCGACACTTGCTTTAACCATTTCGTAATGAGTGCGCCCGTCATCAATCCGAGCACGACAAAAAGAAGGAGGGTCCAGCCATTCTTCTTCATCCTACAACGCCTCTCGCCATGAAATGACACCTATGGACATTATAAGACTTAACGGATTGGTTTACAATCCAGCGTTCGAATCCAGCCATCCTTTTTCAGCGAAAATAGCACCCATCAGCGCCGACTGTACGTTCCACAAATAAGCAGCGGAAGGCTTCTTATCATACTGCTCCAGTGATACGGCAGCTGTGTTAATAGATTGGGACAAACGGCTGGCTGCTGCAATCGCCTCATCGCCGCTCAGCTTGGCCGTTACAGCTGAAGATGTGGCAAGCCATTGTTCATGCATCTTCTTCCAAGCAGCGGATACGGCAGTGCTGAACGGTTCGAGCTTATTCTGTCTAAGCTGATCAAGCGTCAGCCGGTCTAGTACGGCAATTACCTCGCTGGTTTGCTTCCAATACTGCTTCAGCAGCTCAGCATCACCGTTGAACGTCATCGATTCGATAGCTGGGAGCTCGATTGCCTTCACATACACTTCGAGACCGCCAAGCTGTTCACTTAAAGCTGCCGCGCCTTCTCGATCATTCGAGATGCCGACGTACACGCGGTAATCTGCATCGGTATCCCATCGGTAAGCAGCCAATCCTTTATTCTGCAGCTCGGCGACGGCTGCATCTGCACCTTCCGCCGAGCTGAATACGCCATATTGGAGAGCCTGATAGGTCTGGCCCGGCACATCGATCTGCACAGCTGCAGCGGATGCGTCGGACGGGTTGTCTGGCGATACAGCTGGATCCGGTCCCGTGGTTGAAGCGTCCGTGCTCGTTCCAGGTACAACCCCGCTCGTGACACTCTGCGGATCTGTCTCACTGCCAGATGCGCCAGGAAGCGTAATGGTTGTCTGTTCGGCTCCGGTTGGCGTCTTCTCACCGCTACCGCCTGCCCATGGACCCTCTCCTGCGAACAATGCGAGCGCCATATATCCGAACAAAGCGCCAGTCGCAATAGCGCCTGCGACTGAAGCAAAAACTTTAAGCCAAGACGGTCCTCTCGCGCTTCGAATATGATTAATATCCGCATATCGGAATCCGGCCGTTCCTTTATCCGACCTGCTGTCTAAGCCTTCCTCAGCGATTCCCCAATCATAGGCGTGAATCGGCTGCGTTTGCGCATGCTCTGCAGGAGGAGCGATAACAACAACCGGCTGGGTCTGCTCGATTACCGGCGGCAGCGGCTGGTTAGACGCAATCAGATCCAGCGAGCTTATCTCATCGTTTTCGGCCTCCGCTTCGATAGTTTTCGCAGCAGGAGACGATTTTCGTTCGGTTTCGACATGATTTTGTTTCGATTTATGAATCGGCTCTGGAAAATGCCATACGCTTGGCCGATTAGGAACTTGATCTGCATTCCTTTCAACGGGCTTGTCCGCAGCCTGCTTCGTTTCTGCTGCCGTTCGAGCGCTGCTGCTCCCGTGTCGAATTAGCTCCTCCAGCGCCTGTATATCGTCTTGAATTGGCTGCGGATCAGGCTGCCTTGCCGGTTCGGTCGGAGAAGTTCCGTCAAATCGAAAAGTTAATCGCGTGTCTCGTTTCATATATGCCTCTCTCCTTCGCTAACTGCATTTGGGTCTGCAGCTTCGGAAGCTTGTCAATCAAGCCTTTACTAGTAATCTATGAACTGCCTGCGAGATTTATGACGAGTATTAACGGCCAGCAAACATCGCGCAGCAGAAAGAAGACTGCGCAGACGCGGAACATCATCGTTCCGCCGCGCAGTCAATTATTTGTGACTTTCGTCAATAAGCAGCTGCATAACTCAATGCCCAGCCAAGCAGCGTCCCGAGGACAAGTCCCCCGCCTACTTCAACTGCGTTATGCCCTACACTCTCTCTAAGCTTAGAGCCATCTGGCCTCAACTCGTTAATATGCCGAGCATGCAGTCCCACATAGCGCCTAAGCCCCATCGCATCAATAATGACAATAAAGGTGACGGCTATGCCCAGTCCAAATATTGGACTAGAGAAGCCCTCCTTCCATCCGATCATCATCGTCGTTGTCGTCACAATCGTCGTGTGATTGCTAGGAAACCCGCCATTGCCGACTCTCTCCCGTGCATTGCCATATCGGAAATGATTGATCATATATTTCATCATCCCCGCGATCAGCCAAGCGACGAAAGGCGCAACAAAATACATTGGCCCTTCCCCCTATAGTTGTAAATTTAGAATAAGCACAACGGCAATGCCGAACACGACAACGCAGGACAATATCCCTTTATCCTCGAACAGCAGCGTTTCCGGCTTGCCTCCCTTGCCTAATACATGGATCAAATAAAGATAACGGAACATCCCATAGATAACGCAGGGGATCGTCCACATCAAGTAGATGGACTGGCTTGACATAAACGTATACAGCGAGAAGCACATGATCGTCATCGTCGTCACAACGCCGGACAGCTGATTCAACAGCGGCTCCGAATAGTTCAAGAGCACTTTGCGATGCGACCCCTTGTTATTTTCGAGAAAAATCAGCTCATGTCTGCGTTTGCCGATCGCAAGAAACAGCGACAAGAAGAATACGCACAGCAGAAACCACGAAGTGAAGCCGGTTTTCAGTACGAGGCCGCCTCCGATTGCTCTCATTCCGAATCCGCTCGCTATGATCATAATGTCTAGAATGACGAAGTGCTTCAGCTTCAGCGAATACGAGACGTTCATCGTGAAGTACGAAAGCAGCAGCAGACCAAACAATAGGTTCTGATAAAATCCTACGACAAGCGAGCAGACGAGCAGAACGCCGCCGACAATTAACGCTAAGGCCGGATTCAGTCTGCCGGAGGCCAGAGGCCGCCTTTTTTTGTCCGGATGCAGCCGATCCGCTTCCCTGTCCACGTAATCGTTGAGAATATAGACACAGCCCGAAACGCTGCAGAATAACACAAACGCCATCAAGCTCGCCTTCATGCCGGCCAAATTCATTTTGTCAACCGAAAAAGCCAAAGCTCCGAATACGAGTAAATTTTTGCTCCACTGCCGCGGCCGGAGCAGCCGGAACAATAAACCTATCGTCTCTAGCAAATCAAACCGTTTATCCAACTGGATGGTCTCTTTCCCTAGTTCCATCCTCTATCCCGCCTCCTCGCTGTTCATGAACATGCCAGCATTCAACGAGGCACCTCGCTGCTCCTCGATGGCTTCGGACTTGACTTGTGGAAGGATTGCGCCAATTTGCTGCCACTAAGACGTATGCATCGATAGACGAGCACAAACATTCTTTTCCAGGAAAATACTTGTTTGAAAAACTTTCGAATGTCCGCTTCTGCAAATACATACGATTTCGGGAAGTAACGAACCTCGCTTGGCGTGAACCCTAGCAGTTGTATCCAGAGGTGCAGCTCTCTCGATTCCACCTCATCGTGCACAATAATTAAATCGCCCCGCTGGGCGGACAATGCGGCGATCTGCTCCTTCATCCACGGAATCTGCGCTTCATGCCGTACAGTCAAATAATACTCCTTGCGATTGCGTTCTCTGCGCATCAGCATCTGGGGGACTCTTCTAGTAAAATAAGCCAGGTTGATGCGCCAGCGGGGCAGCTCGTGTTTAAGTGAAGGATGGATGCTGAACATCCGTACGATATTTTGGTCCCACTCGCGCATCTTCTCCATGCTCCTCAAATCGCCGAACGCCTCGCCATGATATTGGTGCAGCGCCTCCATGCCAAGATGCAAGACGATCGGTATGCCCAGCTTATAGCACCTGTAGCCGATATCGGTATCCTCCATGCCCCAGCCTTTGTAGCCTTCGTCGAAGCCGCCGATCTGCTCCAGCCTCTTCTTGGAGAGCGCCATGTTGCACGAATAAACACAGTGCCAAGGATGGGCTAAAGCTGCGATATTAAACGAATGAAGCTGGCTGTCGTAATGACGAGCCTCCATAAATTCCAGTGCGGTATAGTTGGTGTCGAACACGCGACCTGATTTGACTTCTTCCAGCGATACCGGATCTTTGAGCATATAGCGGTACGAAATAATGAGCATGTCATCATTTTGAACCAAATACCGATTTAGCTCCTGGAGATAAGTTCTAGGGACGATCATATCGGAATCGAGAAAAATGATATATTTCCCTCTGGCCTGACGCCAGCCCGTATTGCGAACTTTTGAACGGCAAGAGCTCTCAGACCGCTCCAAATATATATATTGGAACGCGTATGTTCTCGGTGTCCCTTCGATTTCACGCAGCGTATGATCGGTCCCGCCGTCATCCACGACGACAACCTCATATCCGCCTTTCTCGAAACCAAACTGATCGTTAAGCGATTCCAACGTATTGTTAAGCAGCAATTTGTTGTTGTAGGTAGGAATCACAACGCTGTACTGGATCAATTGGACAACACTCCTTTCTCTGGCGCTGGCTGTAATGGATAAAAGAGCCGAATCGTCATTCTAAACACTAGGATTAAACCTGCGTTCAATCCAATGACGGAGGTCATGCCGCCGAGCATCCCCCAGTGCTTAACCATCAAATATTGCACAGGCAATAGGATAGGAATCGGCACGATCAGCGCAGCCAGAGCTAATCTTGCCGCCCGAACCCCGTCCAGTGAAATGACCGTAGTGAATAGTAGATAGATCATGTTCATGGCAATGCCTGCTGAAGTGAGCCCGACATACGTCCATTCAAGCGGAAAATTGCCATAAAGCTTCACAAGAATGGCTGTAATGATAGCAGTAGCACACCATAAGGCCGCATAGATCAGGACCGAATATTTGACAATCATCCGATCTGCATAGCGCTTGTTTAACCCTGCCATCATCGGGAGGAACACAACAGCGAACACGTCTTGGAACAGGATGGTGAACAGCCCTCTGATCGTATTCTGATAAACGGAATAGACGCCGAGCTCATAGTCGGACCCGAATCTTGCCATGAGCAGCAGGTCGCTTGTAAACAGCAGCGTAGAAACAAGCCAGGACAGCATGATGAAGAAGCCGAAGGAGAACAATTGGTTCAGCGCCTTCCACGTAAAACGCAGCTGCCTTACATTCATTCGGCACAGCGTGATGACGAAGAAGAATAAATTCTGGATAATAAGCGGGATCAAATAGCTGAGCAAAGATTGGACACCTAGCAAATATAGACCCGTGAGCGCTCCGGCTAGAAATAACAATGAACCGATCAGTTTATAGACGCCCAAACGGAAAAACTGCTGCTGCCCGCGCAAGAAGGATTCGGTTAATATGTATAAGTTGATGCTCATTGCGAGCGCTACCGCACCTATCCAAGAAGCGGAAGAGAACCCGAACAGCCGCTCTATGACATGCCCGGACACAACAAGCAAAGCTGCAACGATAGAGGATAGAACCACGGTAGCCGCCAGCGCCGTACCAATCAGCTCCCGACGCTCCTCTTCGTTAGACACAGGCACATACTTGACGACTCCGTTATACAGCCCAAATGTCATCGGAATTAACACGATGCTGGAGACGCTGCCGATCAGCGCGATTTGCCCCCAAGTGATAACCCCGAGCTCACGTACGCATAGGACATAGACAACTAACGTCAAGAGCAGCGATAACGCTTTGAAAATAAAGGTAACGCCTAGATTCCTCAGGAAGCTCGCAATTCCAGGTTTACGGATTTGCGCCAGCAATTTCCCGATTACGGAGCGAGGACGCTTGCTCCCGCCTGCCGCTTCCATCTGTTTCCAAACCACCGCCTAGGACACCAGCGTCGGAACCGACTTCTGCTTCTGTTGATGTCTGCTCTGCACCCGCTCGGAAATGCGAGCAAACCAATGATCCAGCGGCATCCACAGTACAAACAGGAATAAAGGAATATGGCAAAGGGCGAATACAATCGTTTCATTGTAGGAAAGCGCATGACCAACGATTACGGTAATATGATGCGCATAGATCAGGCCGCCTTCTGGAACTTCGACTGGATTGATCGTATAGAACGCGATGTCGAGGAAGCCGGAGAACAAAGTGACGGTTGCGAGCAGCGATATTTTCATCGTTCTGCCTGGCGTTCCTCCGCCCATCCGATACGCGAATGAAACCGTAAAGTTAATCATTTGAACGACCAGCAGGTAGAGCAGGGTGTACCATTCTCCAACCGTCTCAAAATTCGTTACAATGACGTTGCCCGTTACCCCAAAGAAGCTGACTCTAGGAATTAAGTAACCTAGGAAAATAAGGAATGGCACATACACCAGCAGATGCGCATACTTCCATTTGTTCGGGAAGAAGGAGATTGCTCCGATAATAAACAAATAGCTCACCAGCTTCGCCGTCAAATGCCATATATTTTCAATCTCCGGCTCACGCGGGATGACCAGCCATACGAAAGCAAACCCGCATAGTCCCATGAACGCCAGCACTAACCATAATTGTTTTCGAATGAATTCCATTTTCGTTTCCTCCTAAAAGTTTATTGCAGCTTCTTCGAGCTGCTTCCTTGTAAGCAATAAACTTGCTTCGGAAGCATACGCTTTGTTTATTGCAGCTTCTTCGAGCTGCTTCCTTGTAAGCAATAAACTTGCTTCGGAAGC